>ERZ779869.1503-NODE-1503-length-21533-cov-5.134789_pt1 | contig 21533 bp, 18 predicted proteins | sample MGYA00511557_ERZ779869 | MGnify/ENA primary metagenome ERZ779869 (study PRJEB29588, sample SAMEA2154620) | human gut metagenome | biome: human gut; feature: human-associated habitat; material: faeces | place: Denmark | collected 2008/2010 ... | reverse complement strand
ATAAAATAATAAAAAAAAATATTAAAACTAGAAAATTAGCTTTACAAAATTAAGGTAAGGCTAATTTTTTATTGACAATTTTTTTTCATATTACTATAATTGGAGATGTTAAAAATGATGCTAAAATACATCATAAAAAGCATGGAGGAAGTAACAAATGATTCAATTATTTGAGATTAAAAAGAAAATAAAAAAAGAAGATAATGAATTATTAAATAAATATTCAGAAATATCAAAGAAAACAGGAGAAGAAGTACTAAAAGAATATAATACAAGTGAAAACGGAATAACAGAAAATAAAGCAACAGAGCTACTAGAAAAAAATGGTCCTAACGTTGTTGTGAAGAACGAGAAGAAGAGTCGATTATACTTCTTATTTAATAGTTTTAAAGATAAATTTATAATTATTTTAATTGTGCTAGCAATAATAAACTATTTTTTGAGTGATGCTTTAAGTACATATATAATTCTTGGAATTGCTGTTATTAGTGCTTTAATTAGATATTTTCAAGATTATAGTGTATATAAATTTAACCAAGAGTTGAAAGCTAAAATGTACACCACAACCAATGTTGTAAGGGGCGGAAAAGAAAAAGAGATAAGAGTTGAAAAGGTTGTGCCAGGTGATATTGTGCATTTGAGTGCAGGTTCTATGATTCCGGCAGATTTGATGCTGATAGACAGCAAAGACTTATTTGTGAACCAATCTGTTTTTACAGGTGAGAGTGTTCCAGTAGAAAAAGTTGCACAAAATACCAATGATGCAAAAGAAATATTTTCTATTCCAAATATTTGTTTAATGGGTTCTAGTGTTGTAAGTGGTAGAGCAACTGGAGTTGTTATAGATACTGGTTTTACAACATACTTGGGAAGAATGAGCAAAGAGGTTGAGACTAAGAAAGAGCCAACAAACTTTGAAAAGGGAATGAATAATATCACAAAAATGCTAATAAGATACATGCTTGTTGTTTCGGTTGCAGTTTTTGTAATATATGGCTTTATCAGAAAAGACTGGTTAGAGGCTATACTGTTTGCTTTATCTGTTGCAGTTGGAATTACACCAAGTATGCTTCCAATGATAGTAAATGTAAATTTGACGAGAGGCACAAAGGTATTAGCAAAGAAGAAAACTCTTGTAAAAAATATAAATTCAATTCAAAATTTGGGTGCAATAGATGTTTTGTGCACAGATAAAACAGGAACTCTTACAGAAGATAAAATTGTTCTTCAAAAATATATAGATGTTAATGGAAACGAAGATACATCAATATTAGAATATGCTTATTTAAATAGTTATTTCGGGACTGGAATGAAAAATTTAGTCGATAGAGCTATTATCACATATGGAAATGAAAAGAATGTAAAAGAAATAGTAAATGATTATACTAAAATAGATGAGATACCATTCGATTATACGAGAAAGAGAATGAGTGTTGTTGTAAAGAGTAACAAAAATAACGGTTATAGAATGTTTACTAAAGGGGCATTGGAAGAAATTTTGAAGGTGTGCACCAAGGTAAAATACAATGGACACGTAAATGAGCTAACACCAGAAATGGTTGAAATAGTTGAGCAAAAGGCCAAAGAATATGCTGTGCAAGGAATGCAGGTTATAGCAATTGCATCAAAAAGAGAGTACAGGGGAGTAAATGTATTTAATGTTTCAGATGAGGTAAACATGACATTTATTGGATTTGTTGCATTCTTAGACCCGGCTAAAAAAGATGCAAAAGCTACATTAAAGAAATTGAAGAGTATTGGAATTACAACCAAGATATTAACTGGAGATAACCCATATGCTGCAAATAATATTTGTAATCTAGTTGGATTAGAAAATAAAGAAACACTTCTAGGAACAGACATAGACAAAATGTCTGATGAAGAGCTTGCTAAAAAGGTTGAAGAAGTTAATGTTTTTGCTAGAATGAATCCATTGCAAAAAGAAAGGGTAGTAAAACAGCTAAAAAACAACGGTCACGTAGTTGGATACATGGGAGATGGAGTAAACGACTCGCCTTCATTACACATAGCAGATGTTGGAATAAGTGTAAACACAGCTACAGATATTGCAAAAGAAGCGGCTGATATAATATTGCTAGAAAGAAGTTTGAAGGTAATTTATGAAGGCGTGTTAGAAGGTAGAAGAGTGTATGGAAACATTATAAAATATATGAAAATGGCATTAAGCTCAGACTTCGGAGACGTGTTTAGTATTGTAATTGCAAGTATTTTCTTGCCATTCTTACCATTATTGCCAATACAAATGTTGTTACAAGACTTTTTATATGACATATCTCAAATAGCAATTCCATATGATGATGTAGACAAAGAATTTCTAGAAAAGCCAAAGAAATGGAGCACAAAAGGAATAAGCAAATTCATGAATGTAATGGGAATAACAAGCTCATTAATAGACGTACTTGCATTTTTAGGTTTCTGGTTCTTATTTGGATATAATGCAAGCAAAGAAACATTCTTCCAGACTGCATGGTTTGTAGAATGCTTAATATCAGAAACAATGATAATCCATTACGTGCGTACAGCTAAAAGGCCATTCATAGAATCAAGAGCAAATAAATGGCTAACACTTGGAACCTTTGGAACAATAATTGGAACAGTCTTAACACCAATATTGCTACACAACATACCAAGCTTCCATTTTGAAATATTACCACTAAAATATTATGGATTTGTAATACTACTGTTGGCAATATATTCAGTGTTAGTAGAAATAATAAAGAAAATATACATAAAGAAAAATGGGGAATGGCTATAAAATTTATAGTAAAATCCTCTTGCAATAAAATTTTAGTAATGGTATTATAGTAGTGTAAAATTACTAAAGGTGGAATGATTATGAAAAAAACGAAAGAATTAGAAGGCGAAGAGACTTCAGTTTCAATGGATAAAATATTAAAAATAGAATCATTAGAAGATGCAAAAGAATTTGAAAGAGTTGCTAGTGGTCGTAAATTTTGTAAAAGAGGTACGAGAGTTCAAGACATATGTGAAGAAGAAGTTGAAAATTACATATGTAAAACAAATGGCAACTTATTGTTAAGATGGTACTTGCATAGAAAAATGAAAAAAAATAAAGAAAAACTTTTATTAGAAAGCAGAGTAACCAGTGTAATAAGATCATTGGCTGTTGCTTACATAGAAGAAAATGATGAAATAGACGAAGAAATAGTAACAAAAAATGTTAAGAACATAATCTTAGCAAAAACAAAAGAATATATGTCTAAATAGAAAATTCGCCCAATAAGGACGCCCTTTTTTGGGCGGAAAATTAAGAACTAATTTAAATTTTAAAAATAAGGTAAAGCACGCCTTTCGAGGAGCTAAAAAGAGCTTCGGATAAGAGCATCGTATCGAATTTTTATAAATTTAAATTAGTTTTTATCATGTACATTTTCTTCTCAGTCACTAAATTGCATAATTTCTTCGCCTACGAATTGTACTAATTTGCTTCATACAATTCTTTTATATATAAATCCTTAGTGTCATTAGAACCAACAAACCCAACTGTTGCTTTATTTCCGTGTACTTCTTGAATCCATACAGGCTGGTCATTGTAATAAATTTCTTTAATGTCTTTATTCTTTAAAATCTCACAAACTCTCTTATTAGTCATAAATTCCTCCCATAATTTTAAAAAATTTAATATAATTATATCCAAATTTGCATAAAATATGATACAATATAAAAATGAAGTACAATATTTTAAAGGAAGGACTGAAACAACAAGATGAAGGTTATAGAAAAATATAAAAATGAGATAGAAAATGCTACAAAAGAGGGAAGAAAGATTATTGCGTGTATGTGCAATAATGAGGTTAAGTCTTTAAATTATGAGGTAAACGAAATTGATAAGATTGAATTATTAGATACGAGCTCAAAGGATGGACACAGAATTTATATAAGAGGAATTTTATACATAATGGCAAAGGCTTTAAACGAAGTTTATCCAGAGGCTTTGCTTAGTGTAAATTATCAACTATCTAGTGCAATGTTTTGCAAAATTGATAACATGGAAATTACAGATGAAATGATCGCAAATGTTAAGGCTAGAATGCAGGAGATAATTAATCAAAATTTAGAAATAAGAAAAGTTGTTATGACTAAAGAAGAGGCAGAAGAGTTTTATTCTAACGAGAAAACCTTAAGAGGAATTGTTCAAATTGATAATACTCAAAAAGATGGAGTGTCGCTATATTATTGTGAGAACTATTTTAATTATTTCTTTGGTGTAATGCCTATAACAACAGCGTATACAGATGTTTTTGATGTTATTAAATATGGTGATGGTTTCTTAGTTAGATATCCATCTGCAGAAAAGCCAAATGAGCTTACAAATTATAAGAGCAACAAAAAGTTATTATCTACTTTGGAAGAATACGAGGATATTCACAGAGTACTTCAAATAGATACTTTGTATAAATTGAATAAAGAAATAAAAGAAGGTAGAACTTCGAATGTTATACTACTTTCAGAAGCTTTACATGAGAAAAAAATGGCAAATATTGCAGATGATATTGCAAAAAGAAAAAATGTAAAAATGGTTTTAATAGCTGGTCCATCATCATCTGGAAAGACTACTTTTGCAAAGAGATTGGGTGTTGAATTAAGATTAAATGGCTTAAAACCAGTGACAATTTCGGTTGATAATTATTTTGTAGAAAGAGTAGACAATCCAAAAGACGAAAATGGAGACTATGACTTTGAATGCTTAGAGGCAATAGACTTAGAGCTATTTAATAATCACATAAAAACATTATTAGATGGTGGAACAATAGAGGTACCAACATTTGATTTTAAAGTTGGAACAAAACGTTATAATGGTGAAAAGATGCACCTTGCAGATGACGAAATTCTTGTAATAGAGGGTATTCATTGCTTAAATGATAAACTTACAAGTTCAATACCAAGGGAACAAAAATACAAGATTTACATAAGTGATTTAACTGTTTTAAACATAGACTATTGCAATAGAATATCTACAACAGATACGAGATTAATTAGAAGAATTGTTAGAGATAACAATTTTAGAGGATATAGCGCATTACACACATTAAGAACATGGGCAAGTGTTAATAGGGGAGAAAATAAAAATATATTCCCATACCAAGAAAATTGTGATGTTATGTTCAACTCTTCATTAATATATGAATTAAGTGTGTTGAAAAAACAAGCACTACCATTATTACAAGAAATAACAAATGCAGAACCAGAATATGCAGAAGCAAAGAGATTAGTTGAGTTCTTAAAATACTTTGAAGAAGTAGATGAGGGGCTAATACCTCAAAATTCATTATTAAGAGAATTTGTTGGTGGAAGTATATTTGGGGACTAGAGTTAAAAAATGAAAGGAACGAAAAATGGCTGGAAATTTTACAGAAATAGATGAAGAATTTACATGTGAGCACTGTGGAAAACATGTGCAAAAGCTGGGATATTCATGCAGAAATCACTGCCCATACTGCTTACATTCAAAACATGTAGACGTAAATCCGGGAGATAGGGCAGAAGAATGCCATGGAGATTTAGTTCCAGTAGGAGCAGAAATAGATAGTAAAAAAGGCTATGTAATAATTTTTAAATGTAAAAAATGTGGAAAAATACGCAGAAACAAAGCAGCAGAAGACGACAACATGGATTTAATAATAAAATTAACAGCAATGCATAATTATTAAAATTTATAATTATTTATAGATAAACTCACCCAATAGGGGCGTCCCTATTGGGCGAGTTTTAAATTGCTCTGTTTAAATTTCCGTTTGTATATTCTTTTCCTTCTAATTTATTACCATTTTTCACTGAAGTTATTATATTATTTATTTCCTCGATATTTTCATCAAGTATATTTATTCTGACAGCTGAAATCTTAAAATCATGTGTATCTATAGAGGTTATTTTACTATTGTAAATTGATGTAACGGTTTGAATATTGTCTGGAATTATTCTAAATTTAAATCCAAGACGATCTTTTATATAGTATTTTGCAGTGCATGAATTATCTGCAACTGACGTATTTAAATTGTCTGATAGACTTGCAAATGCAGAAGATGTACAGTTTTTACATTTCATGTCACACTTTGGATAGCATTTATTGCTTTTTCCAAGTAGACAATAAGATGAATTCATTAGCACATTTCTTCCATATGCTATTAATTCTACTGGTAGAGGACTGTTGCTACATAAGTTCTGCAAAATAGATTTATTCAATTCTACAGATGGTGTTACTACATTTATTCCAAGTGATTGAAGTTCTTGAATGCTGTATTCATTAAATATATTCATTGTGTAGTTTGCGATAAATGTATATTTTTCATTACCAATATATTTTTTCAAAAGCTCAAAACCAGAAATGTTTGATATTACAAATCCTTTAATTTCATAGTCTGACACGATGTTATCAATATTGTTTAGTAATAAATTTTTGTAGTTTGGTTTTATTATTGTTGGCATATATATGTACAAATCAAATTTTCTCGATAAGTTGAATAATAATGTATTGTATTTTTTGCTCAAGAAAAATTTTAAAGGAATGTATATGTTATCAACATTTTCAAGCTGAGTATAATCATATTCTAAATTAATATTTTCTAATAAAATGCTAATTTTCCTTTGAAGTACATTATTAGTATTTTCAACTGAACATTTTCCATCATGTAAAGAAGTAAGAGATACTACCTGCCTAGATGAGTTCTCGTTTCTTCTTTCTAAGAATTTATTCATTATTTTTTCTTGCAACATATTAATTGCTGTTCTACGTGCATTATTTAAAGCACTTATACTAGGAATGTGCAAATTCTCATCTAAATTGATATTCAATTTTTCAAATGTATATGGAGTATTTCCAAGCTTATTTAATTGTTCTGTAATTCTTGTTTCTGTTATTGGCGAGTTAATCGAAATTTCTGGAACAATATCAGAAATAAATTCTACAGAAACATTATTATAGAATGGGGTAGTATTTGTTTCTAAAGTTATAGAGATAGGCTTGCCCTTTTTTACAGATACAGAGCAGGTTACAGGAATTTTTTTGTTTTCACAATTTGGGGCAAATGTTTTACCTGTTTGGTCATTTAAAGCTTTGCTAGAAAGTTTATACACTTTTGCTCCAGCTCTAATTTTTCCTTTCATTCGTCCAAGTTTTACAATTTGACCGATTTCAGCAGTCTTTAAATTGGTGTTTCCTTTTATTAATTCAGAAATAGTGTAAATTCCTGTTTCACCGTCAATGCTTATGGTATCTCCGATTCCGACAGGTTGATTTAGTTTTAATGTGATGTGCCCTCTGTTGGCATTGTAGTTTGATATATTTCCTAAATACAATCCCATATTATTTGGCTTGTCTTTGAATATTAACTTTCTGTTTGGCTCTGATAATAAATGTCCGCTAGAGAATCCGCCTCTATTAAACACTTGCTGTAAGTCTAATTTATCTGCTTCATCAACCACGTATTTGTTGCCAGACAAAGCAAGGTCTATATATTTTCTATAAATTCTTGTAACAGTTGCAACATATTCTGGAGTTTTCATTCTGCCTTCAATTTTAAAAGAATTTATACCTAATTTTACTAGAGTAGGCAAGGCGTCTAGAGAACAAAGGTCTCGAGGACTAAGTAAATAGCCTTTATCAAGAACGCTTTCAGTACCGTTTTTATCTTCTAGCAATTCATAAGGAAGTCTACATGGCTGAGCACATTTTCCTCTATTACCAGAACGCCCTCCAACCAAGCTAGAAAATAAACACTGACCAGAGTATGAGATGCAAAGTGCACCATGTACAAATATTTCTAGGTCAACTTTACAATTATTTCTAATATATTCAATCTCGTTAATTGGAACTTCTCTAGATAAAACGACTCTTGAAAATCCAAGTTTCTCAAGTTCTAATACGCCTTCTAAATTATGAACAGACATCTGAGTGCTTCCGTGAATTTCCATACCAGGAAAATGAGTAATTAAATATTTAGCAAGACCAAGGTCCTGAACAATAATTGCATCGACTCCACATTTATAAGCAGATTCGGCAACTTTAATGGCATCGGCAAACTCATCATCTGTAATTAAAGTATTCAATGTTAGATTAGTTTTTACATTTCTTAGTTTACAATATTTTACGACTTCTGCAACTTCCTCCAAAGAAAAATTTTTCGCACTGGCCCTTGCACTAAAACTGTTAGCACCAAAATAAATGCAATCAGCACCATTTTGAACTCCGGCTCTAACACAATCAAAATCTCCAGCAGGAACCAATAACTCTGGAACTATATTAATTTCGTTATTCATGTATAAATTTATTCCTCCTTCGAGGTAGAAAGTTAATAAATTTCAACCTCAATTTTACAACTCTATATATTGTAACACACTTTGCGAAAAATTCATACTATATTATATAAAACAAAAAAGGAGGAATCTAAAATGCAAGACGACAATAGAGGTGGATGCAACAGTGGAAGTTGCGGATGTGACGAAGGACCAAGAGGAGGATGTGGACGCAATGAAGGTTGTGGATGCGGACCATTTGGTGGACTATTTGGCGGAAACAATTGCGGATGCGGAGATAGCGGAATTTTATTCTTCATAATAATATTCTTACTATTATTTACAAACAACGGATGCTGTGGTGGCAGATAAAACATAAAAAGTATGCTAGACTATAAAAATAGGCTAGCATTTTTTTTTGATATGTGTTACAATAGATTTCGCAAGAGAAAATGCCAATATAGCTCAGTTGGTAGAGCAACGGATTCGTAACCCGTAGGTCAGCAGTTCGATTCTGCTTATTGGCTCCAAATTAAAAAAAATATATGAAATCAAGATAATTGTTGGATAAGGAGATAATATATGAACAAAGAGAAAATTCAAAATTTGGTATGTGAAGAATTAGTTGAACATATAGCAAGCTTATTAGAAAAAGGGCTTATTAGAGCTGAGCAAGTTCAGGAGCTTGCACCTATGATTGAAAAGGCTATGAATGTAAGATTAGCTGAAGAAAACAAAAATGAAGAAAATGAGAAAAAAAGTAATGAATCGGTTGCTAAACAGGAATCAATGAGTGATGAACAATTTTATGAAGCTTATAACAGTATGTTGAAAGCAGTTGCAGGCGTAGATGGAACAGAACATAATATGGTAGATATAACAGAAATCGCGGATGAAATGGAAAGAAGAGGCATAACAAACGAACAGCTTCACCATGATGTTGCAAAATACAGAGAAGAAGCCAAGAAAAAATCTGATAAAGCAGCTGAGAAAGCTCAAGAAAAAGAAAATAAAACGGTTATTCAACAGGAATCAATGAGTGATGAACAATTTCATGAAGATTATAATAGTTTGTTGAGAGTAGTTGCAGGCGTAGATGGAACAGAACATAATATGGTAGATATAACAGAAATTGCGGATGAAATGGAAAGAAGAGGCATAACAAACGAACAGCTTCACCATGATGTTGCAAAATACAGAGAAGAAACCAAGAAAAAATCTGATAAAGCAGCAGAAATAGCTCAATTAAGTAATGCAGAATTAATCAAAAGGATTAATGATTTTAGGGAAGCTTTACAAAAAGGAAATTATGTTACAGTTACAAATCCAGAGACAATAAAATTACTTCAAAATGAAGCGAAAAATAGAGGGCTAATTGGAGAAAAAGAAAACAATTACAGTAAAAGAGAAGAAACTCAAAATCCACAATCATTTGAACAGAACAAGGGAAAAATTAATATTACTAATATAGTAAGAACAGGATTACAAAGCTTGCAAATTGGTAATGAAGAAGTTGAGCAAGCTGCAAATAGTTTATCTAAAGGTACACAAGAGAAGGACAGAGGAGAAAAATAATATGGTAACGTATGCGATGGCGTATACAGAAGTTTTGGAATTATTGAAGTGTTTTCCGGAAGAGCAGTTAAGTCGAATTCCAACAGAAAAAATAGAATTTTTTAAACAGAACAAAGATCCAAATTATAATTTTGAGATAAAAGATACAGAAGATATATCAAAAAATAATATATCTCGAAAAGCATATGCAATTATTATAGCTTTGTATAATGATTATTTTCTATCAGAAAACAAGAAAGTAACTTTAAAAGCATTATTGAAGCAAAATGATAGAATTAGAGAAAGCAATAAACAGCAGGAGTATAATTTAAAAAATGTAATAAAAAAGGATAATACAAAAATCGATAACATTCAAGAAAATACAAGTGAAAATATGGAACTTATAAAAGTTGAAGAAAAAAATATTTTTGCAAAGATAATGAACAAAGTTAAAAGTATGTTAAATCAGTTGAAAAAACGGTTAATGAAAATGGTAAATGACAATTTTGATAGATACGGTTTTACCTAAATAGAGTTTTAATAAAAATATTCACTTCGACCAAAAGTAGAAATGTTTATTTGAATTTATTTAATTGTTTTTCAACGCAGTCCTTGTAAAGAACTGCAGTTAAGGAAACATTTAATGTTAAAGATAACATTAGTAATGGGCAGAATAAGAATCTTAACTTATTAATTTTAAACGTTTAAATGCATAAAAAAAGAAAGAATGATGGAGAAGTTTTAGTTTTAGGTGAAAAATATAATGATGAATTTTTTGCTAGTAACAATTTAGAAATAGTGATGATTCCTGATGTAATGCATGATGTAGAAGTGAAAGGCACAGATGTGGCAGAATTTTTAGAAGATAAGCTTGCATTACTTGGATTGAATGAAAGAGAAGCAGAAGAATTTATTGTATATTGGCTACCAAAATTGCAAGAAAATAAATATAATTATATAAGATTTGCAACAATGGAAGAAATAAATGAAAATATGCCATTAAAATTTTCAACTGAGCCAGATTCATTAATAAGAGTTCTTATGACATATAAGGGATTGAAAAATCCTATTAAAGTTCAAGAACAGAAATTGAAAACACCAGAAAGAAATGGTTTTGTAGCTGTTGAATGGTGTGGCACAGAAATTAATTAGAATAAAGAAATTTCTAGAATCACATAATGACTCTAGAAATTTTTATTTACTTTATACAATTGTCATAAAGGGATGTTCGATTGAGTGAAAACCATTGAAATTTCCTTAAATTTAATGTATAATAGAAGAGTATGAATACATTAAATGAAAGGATTTTTTTATGGGATTTTTTGATAAATTAAAAAATGGATTAAATAAAACAAAAACATCTTTTGACGAGAAGATGAATGATATATTTAGTAACTTTAGAAAAGTTGATGAAAATTTGCTTGAAGAATTAGAAGAAGCATTAATTATGTCTGACGTTGGAGCTAATACTTCTGCTACAATTATAAATAATTTAAGAGAAAGAGTTAAGAAAGAAAATATTAAAGACGAGCAAGGTGTTAGAGAGGCTCTAAGAAAAGAAATTCAAGAGATTTTTGATGCTACAGATAACACTCTAAAGCTAGAAACTAAGCCAGCAGTTATCTTAGTAGTTGGAGTAAACGGAGTTGGAAAGACTACTTCTATTGGTAAGATTGCAAACAGATTAAAGAAAGATGGTAAAAAAGTTGTTGTCGCAGCAGCAGATACATTTAGAGCAGCAGCTGTTGAACAGTTAGAAATCTGGGCAAATAGAGTTGGATGCGATATAGTAAAAAGAGAAGAGGGAGTTGACCCTGCATCGGTTGTATATGATGCAATTAAAATTACTAAAGAAAAGAATGCAGATGTTTTAATTTGCGATACGGCAGGAAGACTTCACAATAAGAAATATTTGATGGACGAGTTAATTAAAATAAAAAAGGTAATAGACAAAGAATTACCAGATTCATCAGAAGAAGTACTTATGGTGCTTGATGCAACTACTGGTCAAAATGCAATTTCACAGGTTCAGGCTTTTAAAGAAACAGTAGATATTACAGGAATAGTTCTTACAAAGCTTGATGGAACTGCAAAAGGTGGAGCTGTAATAGGAATTGTAAATGAAAATAAAGTGCCTGTAAAATTTATAGGCGTCGGAGAACAAGTTGACGACATGGAAATATTTAATAGCGAAGATTTTGTAAAGGCTTTAATTTAAGGATTGGAGGAATATAGCTTGGAAGAGAAAAAGAAAGAAGTAAAACAAGCAGAAGAAAAAATACCAAAAACTGAAGAAATTAAAGAGAATAAAAAAGAAGAAGCTAAAGAAAAAAAGAACGATAAAAAGCAAGAAAGTAATGAACAAGAAAAATCTAATAATGAAGTAAAGGCAGAGCAACAAGAAGAAACAAAAACAGTACAAAAAGCAAAGCCTGCAAATACTGAAACAGAGAGTACTACTAAAAAAAGAAAAACAAGAAAGAAACTCGTTTTAGCTGTTTTAGCAATTGCCTTATTAATTATTTATATAGTTGAAAGAGGCGAATTCTTAGAAATAAAAGAGATTGGAGAGAACTACATCTCTATGTTCTGGCAGAACATGAAGTATAGAGGAATAGCTGCTGTAGTTAATTTCTTGGCAATATTTACATTAACATATACAACAACCACTAAGGTAAAAAGAGGCCTAAAGGTATTTTTTGAAGACGAAAAGAAAGAAATGCCAAAGCTTCCACAAAAGTCAATTTCATTTATATTGGCAACACTAGTTACAATTGGAACTACTGGAATGATAGTAGAAAAAGCATTACCATGTTTCTTTAATACACAATTTGTTACAACAGACCCTGCACTAGGCTTAGATATAGGATTTTTCGTGTTTATATTACCATTCTTAAAATTTATAACTATATATGCATTAGTTGCAATGATTGCAGCAGTAGTATATGCAACTTTGTACTATTTAATAGTGTTTAATATTTGTTTTGATGGAATATCGAGAGAATCGGTAAAAAAGAGCGGACTATTAAATAATGCACTTGGTTATTTAAAAGTAATTATAGTTTTATTTGCAATATTGATGCTTATTGGAACTTTAGATATTGGGGTGCAAAAATTTATAGTATTAAATAATGATGAATCAGAGAATTATTCAATATTTGGAGCCGGAATTACAGAAACAACAATCGGATTCTGGGGGTATATTGCATTATCTGTAATTATGATAGTTTCAGCATTTAAAGCAATAAAAGAATTCAAAAAAGGAAGAACTAAGAAAGTAATAGGATCAATACTAGTTGTTCCAGGTTATTTAGTTTCTTTACTTTTAGTAATGCTTGGATTTAATTTAATATTTGTAAATTCAAATGAACTTGATAAGGAAAAGAAATATATCGAAAATAATATAAATAATACAAAAATTGCATATGGAATAAATATAGATGAAGTTAATGTTCAAGACGTAGGAACAATTACTCAAAATGATATTACTGAAAATATTGAAACAATTCAAAATATTCCAATTGCAAATGCGTCAACAGTTTTAAAAGATTTAGAGGGTTCTCAAAAGAATAAAGGATATTATAATTTTAGGTCAACTCAAATTGGGCTATACAATATTTCTGGAAAAGAGCAATTAGTATATGTAACTCCAAGAGAAATTGCAAGCTCGAAGGGAACATATAATAATAAAACATATGAATATACACATGGATTCGGAACAATAATAACATCTGCAACATCAACAACAGATTCTGGAAACATAAACCATATTCAAAAAGCATTTGACCAAACTGATGAAGTGCTAAATATAAATGAACCAAGAATTTATTTTGGATTGGAGACAAACGATACAGTTGTAACCAATAGTAATAGCAAGAAAGAGTTTGATTATCCAACAGAAGATGCTTTGAAAAATACAGAGAATGTATATGACGGAGATGCTGGATTAAAGGCAAATTTCTTAGATAGATTAGTTTTAGCAATAAGAGAAAAAGACGCAAAGCTAGTATTTTCAGGAAATGTAAAGAGTGATAGTAAAATTTTAACAAACAGAAATATAATTCAAAGAGCAAAGACAATAATGCCATATTTAACATATGATAATGACCCATATATGGTTGTTACAAATGATGGAGAACTTGTTTGGGTGCTTGATGCATATACAACGAGTAACGAATACCCATATTCACAAAGAACAGTTCTAGAGGAAAATGGTATATCGAAATATGAAATTAATTACATACGAAATTCTGTAAAAGTAATAATAGATGCATATACTGGTGATGTAACCTTCTATAGAACAGATAAAACAGATCCGATTGCAATGGTATATGAAAAAATATATCCAGATTTATTCTCTAAAGAAGAGATACCAGAACAAATATCAGACCATTTTGTATACCCAGAATATTTGTATAACATTCAAGCAAAAGTGTTAAAAAGATACCACAACATTCAACCAGATGTATTATACAGGGGAGATGATGTATGGGATATTGCAACACATAATGCAAGTAGCAAAGTTTCATCTACAAAAGGAACTGAAATAAACCCATATTATACAATGGTAAAAACAACAGATAGTACAACATCAAGATTAGGCTTAGTAATACCATTTACACCATATGAAAAACAAAATGTAACAGCATATTTAGTTGGCTCGACTGATGAAAATGGAAACAATGTATTAAAGTTATACAACTATCCAACAGATAGCAATGTTTTAGGACCAATGCAATTAGATACTCAGCTAGGACAAGACGAGACAATTGCAAAGGAAATAGAAAACTTAAATGTTTCAGGAACAAAGCTTTCTAAAGATATAATAATAGTGCCAATAAACAATACTTTATTATATGTAGAACCAATATATCAACAATTTGTGAATGAAACAGACTCATTGCCAGTGCTAAAAAAAGTGGTGGTCGCATCTGGAAATAAAGTCGCAATAGGAAATACGTTTAGCGAAGCACTTTCAAATTTAGTTTCACAATATGCAGTCGATATTGAAATAGAGAACACAGATAGTTTAGATGAGCTTGCAGATTTAATAATAAAAGCAAACAACAATTTAAAAACATCAACACAAAGCAATGACTGGGAACAAATAGGAAAAGACACAAAAAGATTGCAAAACTTGATAAACAGATTAGAAGAAGTGAAAAAAGAAATAGACAAAAAATCAAGAGAAAACGGAAAAAATAATACAACTGCAATAAATGAATTAGTTGATGAAAATGTTACAAATGTAACTGAATAAATAATAGTAAAAAGAGTCATCATAATAGAAAGGTGGCTCTTTTATTATGAAAAAAATAAGATTAAAAGAAAATAGAAAAATAGAAAGATTTAAATGTGATAATTCAAAAATGATGCAACTAGCTACAAATTCTAAAAATTATCACAAGAAAAAATTAGAGGAAAAACTATTAATACAACTAAATAATTTAAACAATACATTAAATAAAAACAAGGTACTGGAATTAATTGAAATTGCAGGTGATTCAAGAAAATATCTTGTTAGAAATTTTATGTCTGGAATATCAAAAGGAATTGGAATAGGAATTGGTTTTTCGATAATTACAGCATTAATAATATATGTAATGCAGAAAATAATAAGGCTGAATATACCGGTGTTAAGCCAGTATATATCAGATATAGTAGAAATAGTGGAGAGGACGAAATAATATAAAAATTTGTTTTCATTTCTTGATTTATGCACTTTTTTGTGTTATAACAAAAGTCATGAAAACAAATTAATACATATAGAAGGAGAAAGTAAAATGGAAGTAAACGAAGAAAAAAGAGCTAAATTTATGGAGAACGCAGGAAAAAGAGTAAATAAAGTAATGCATGACATTCAAATATTAGAGCCAATGGCAAGAAGTAGCGTTTATGATTTTACAAAAGAAGATGTTGAAGAAATGTTTACTGCAATGCAAGATGCATTAGATAGTGCAAAAGAGGAATTTAATAAAAAGTTTGAAGGAAGAGCTAAAGCAGAAAGAAAGATGTTTTCATTTGGAACTAACCCTGTAAGCAAAGAAACAGAAGCAGCAAAGCAAGAAGAAAATAATGTTGCAACTGAAACAGAAAATGTTTAAGCTAATAAAATAATTAAAAATTGATAAAAGCAGAGATGATTTTTAATAAATTATTTCTGTTTTTTACTGTTAAATTAGCGTTTACAAAAAACGGCAGATTGTAACAAAAATGTAACAAAGCATATTCTATTAGAGCCTAAAGGAGAATAAAAAAATAAAAAATAAAAAAGCAAAATTGTTGCTTTTGCAACAGAAAAAGTAAAAAGTTGAGGTATAATAATAGTCATAAATTGCAAAACAATAGATTGAAAAATAATTAAAATTTTCAAATCTAGGAAATATTTTTGGGGAAGGAATGTGTGTTAACAATGAAAGTAATAAAAAGAGATGGAACAATAGTTGAGTACAATGCTGAAAAGATTAGAACTGCAATAAAAAAAGCAAATAATGAAGTTTCAAAAAAACAAAAAGCTACAGACGAAGAAATTGATGAAATAATAAAATATATAGAGGATTTAAGAAAATCTAGAATATTAGTTGAAGACATTCAAGATATAATCGAGCAAAAGCTTATGGAAATAGGAAGATATGAGCTTGCTAAACAATATATTACATATCGTTATACAAGAGCTCTTGTTAGAAAAGCTAACACAACAGATCAAACTATTAAAGAGCTAATCGATGGAGAGAGTGAATACTGGAATAATGAAAATGCCAACAAAAATGCGAGAGTAGTTACAACACAAAGAGATTATCTAGCAGGAATAACAAGTACAGATATAACAAGAAGATTCTTGCTTCCTGATGATGTTGTAAAGGCTCATGATGAAGGAATTATACATTTCCACGATGCCGATTATTTTGCACAAAATGCTTTAACAAACTGCGAATTAATAAACCTAGAGGATATGCTTCAAAATGGTACTATAATGAATGGTGTTATGATTGAAAAGCCTCACAGATTTATTACAGCTTGTACAATTGCAACACAAATAATACTTGCTGTTACATCTTCTACATATGGTGGTGCTACTGTTTCACTTGCACATTTGGCTCCATTTGTAAGAAGTAGCTATGAAAAATATTACAAAAAATATAAAGAAAATGGATTAAGCAAAGAACAATGCGAGAAGTTTGCAAAAGAAGATACTAAAAAAGAAGTTGCTGATGGTGTTCAAACATTCAACTATCAAGTAAACTCAATGACTAATACAAATGGTCAGGCTCCATTCTTATCTGTTTGCATGTATTTAGGAGAAACAGACGAGTATAAAGAAGAATTAGCAATGATAATAGAAGAATTCCTAAACCAAAGAATATTAGGATTCAAAAATGAAAAAGGTGTATATATTACACCAGCTTTCCCAAAACTTCTTTATGTGTTAGAGGAAGATAATATACATGAAAACAGTAAATACTGGTATTTGACAGAACTTGCAGCAAAATGTACAGCAAAAAGAATGGTTCCAGATTATATATCAGAGAAAATAATGAAGCAAATGAAAGTAGATGCAAATGGAGATGGACAATGTTATCCATGCATGGGTTGCCGTTCATTCTTAACTCCTTATATAGACCCAGTTACAAAGAAGCCAAAATATTATGGTAGATTTAATCAAGGTGTTGTAACAATTAACCTAGTTGATGTTGCTTTATCATCAGGAAAGGATTTAAAGAAATTCTGGAAAATATATGATGAAAGACTTGAACTTTGCCATAAGGCTCTACAAGTAAGACACGAAAGACTTGCAAAAGCAACAAGTGATATTGCCCCAATACTATGGCAACATGGAGCATTTGCAAGATTACCAAAGGGTGCAAGCATTCATCCATTATTACATGGTGGATATTCTACAATATCTTTAGGATATGCAGGATTATACGAATGTGTTAAATACATGACAGGCAAGAGTCATACAGATAATGGTGATGGAAAAGATTTTGCCATAGAAGTAATGAAGAAAATGAATGAAAAATGTGCAGAATGGAAAGAAGCAGAAGACATAGATTACAGTGTTTATGGTACACCAATTGAGTCTACAACATATAAATTTGCAAAGTGTCTACAAAAGAGATTCGGAAAAATAAAGGGAATAACAGACAAAAATTATATAACAAATTCATACCATGTTCCAGTATTTGAAGAAATAGATGCGTTCTCTAAGTTAAAACTAGAAAGTGAATTCCAAAGACTAAGCCCAGGTGGAGCTATATCTTATGTAGAAACTCCAAACTTACAAAACAACTTGGAAGTAGTACTTCAAATAATGAAATTTATTTATGACAACATCATGTATGCAGAATTAAACACAAAATCTGATTACTGCCAAAAATGTGGATATACAGGAGAAATACTAATAGATGACAATTTAGAATGGTATTGCCCAAACTGTGGAAACAGAGACCACAACACATTAAATGTCGCAAGAAGAACTTGTGGATATATAGGAAGCAACTTCTGGAACAAAGGAAGAACTCAAGAAATAAAAGAAAGAGTACTTCACATAGATAATAAAGATTATGTTGAAGAAGATGAATGCAAATGTGGATGCGAAAAACATGAGCATAGTGAAGAAAAAGAAGCTGTAACATCAAAATAGATAATATTAGAATTGGTTGTGCGTAGAAATTCAAGCTACGCATAACCATTCTTAAGAATAATGGTTACTGGCATATAAATACTATAATTTTTAAATATTTTCATTTTGAAAATTACGAATATGGGGGAATAAAAATGAGATATAACAAAATAAGAAAAATGGATATAGCAGATGGACCAGGTGTAAGAGTATCAATATTTATGCAAGGTTGTGCATTTAATTGCCCAAAATGTTTCAACCAAGAAACACACGACTTTGCAGGTGGAAAAGAATTTACACAAAATACAATAAACAAAGTACTAGAATTATGTGATAATCCAAACATAGAAGGCTTATCAATTTTAGGCGGAGAGCCAATGCATCCAAAGAACATAGAAGGAACAAAAGAACTTGCAAAAGCATTCAAAGAAAAATATCCAGAAAAAAATGTATGGGTATGGTCAGGTTACACATTTGAAAAAGACCTAAAAGACAAAGAGGCTTTGAAATACGTAGATGTCTTAGTAGACGGTCAATATGTAGATGCACTACACAATCCAACATTAGAATGGAGAGGATCTTCTAACCAAAGAGTAATAAACGTACCAGAAAGCTTAAAAGAAAACAAAACAGTATTAAGAAAAATCGCCCAATAGGGACGCCCCTTTTTGGGCGATTTTTATAGAAAAAATATAACATTCATCAATAATTATAAAGAGTATATAGAAAAAATTGTGTAAAGTTTAAAAATAAGCCTTCTTATGATAAAATAAAAAAGTCATAAGGAGGTTTTAAATATGGCAAAAAGAGAAAAAATAAGTGAAGAAAGAAGAAAATTAATACAGGAATTTATAAAAAGCAATGATTTAAAAACAACAGGAGACATACAAGAAGCAATAAAGGATTTATTTAAGGATACAATACAGGAAATGTTGAATGCAGAATTAACAGAACATTTAGGATATGAAAAAAACGAATATATAGAAAATAATGAAAATTATAGAAATGGATATAGCCCAAAGACAGTACATTCAACAGAGGGAGATATAACATTAAATGTGCCAAGAGACAGACAAGGAACATTTGATCCAATAATAGTAGAAAAAGGACAAAAAGATATATCAAGCATTGAAGAAAAAATAATAAGAATGTATGCAAGAGGAATGTCAAATCAAAATATATATGAAGAAATGCAAGAACTTTATGGAGTAAAAGTAAGTCTAGATATGGTAACCGCAATAACAGATAAGATAATACCAGAGATACGAGAATGGCAAAAGAGACAGTTAGAAGAGCAATATGCAATAGTATTCGTAGATGCAACATATTTCAATGTAAAACAAGATGGAATAGTAGTAAAAAAGGCAGTATACATAGCATTAGGAGTAACAATGACAGGAGAAAAAGAGATACTTGGATTTTATATAGGAGAATCAGAAAGTGCAAAGTATTGGACAAGTATATTAAATGAAATAAAAAATCGAGGAGTAAAAGATATATTAATAATGTGTTCAGATGGTTTAAAAGGGTTAAAAGAAGCCATAGGAGCAGTATATCCAATGACAGAATTCCAGAGATGTATAGTGCATATGATACGAAATACATTGCAGTATGTATCATATAAGGATAGAAAAGAATTAGCTCAAGATTTAAAGCAAATATATCAAGCAACAACAGGAAGAAGCAGGATATAATAATTTAATTGAATTAGAAGAAAAATGGAGCAAAAGAAGAGTATCGTTAGACAATTGGATAAATAATTGGGAAAACATACAACCATTCTTTAAATATGGACCAGAGACAAGAAAAATAATGTATACAACAAATGCAATAGAAAGTTTAAATAATTGTTACAAAAAATTAAACAGAGGACGTAGAGTCTTTCCAACACAACAAGCATTAGAAAAAAGCTTGTATTTATCAACAAAAATAATTACAGAAAAATGGACAGCAAGATATTCAAACTGGGGAGTTACAATAGCAGAATTACATTCATTTTTTCCAGATATAAAAAAACAAGCATATCAAAATCAAAATTTTAATATGCTTTGTTCAATGCACCTTGACAAATGAATATGTCTAAGTTAATATATATTTAACTTAAAAATGTAATTTTGTCAATGCAATTTTAAAATTTTTATCATAAGAAGTCTAAAGTTTACACAAACTTTCCGATATACTCATTATAAAGCTTTAATTTCTTCTTCACTTAATCCAGTTATTTGGCTTATATCTTTTATGTGCATTTTTCCTTTTAGTTTTTTTGCCATTAATGCAATACCCTCAGCTTTACCCTCAGCCCTTCCTTCAGCAATTCCCTCAATTTTTCCTTCTCTTCTTTGTTTTCTTATTTCATTATTAATTATTCTTGAAGCATTTGTCATAATTTCATTACCTCCTTCTATATTTCTTATTTTTTCTAAAAATTCACTTATGATATTGTTATCTTCAGTTTCTGCAAGCTCATATCTAACTAATTTTTCTAATTGAGTATTGTCAAATGTATTATTTCTTATTTGATTATGTATTACATCCTCAATATTTTTATATAATTCATCTTTATTTTTTGATTTTTCTATTAACATGGCTTTAGATGTTATTAGATTATCGCTTAATAATTTATTTCTACTGAACTCATTCGAATCGATTAAATGGTATTCGTTGTTAGGATTTTCGTATCCATCTATCTTTTCTTCGATATCATTTATAGATAAACTATTCCACTTTCTCTTGCCAGTGTATAAGACTATCGCTATTACTTTAGGAATTTTATAGTTTCGTTCTTTCAATCTTTTCTTATCTATTGCAGATTCGATTATTGCATTTTTGTAGCATAAAACCCTGTATGCCATTTTTAAATCTACACTTGATTGATGTTCTATTAAAATAAAAACATTTTTCTCTTTTAATTTATATACAATGTCTGCTTCTATATTATAAAATCCATTAGTTCTAAATTCTTTCTCGTATTTTTCGATATCGCTTTCTACTAAACATAGATTTAAATAATGGTTTATAAATTTAACAGCTTCTTTTTTGTCTGATAATATTTCTTTAAACAATTTATCGTGTTTTTTATTTA
>ERZ779869.1497-NODE-1497-length-21605-cov-5.823063_pt1 | contig 21605 bp, 20 predicted proteins | sample MGYA00511557_ERZ779869 | MGnify/ENA primary metagenome ERZ779869 (study PRJEB29588, sample SAMEA2154620) | human gut metagenome | biome: human gut; feature: human-associated habitat; material: faeces | place: Denmark | collected 2008/2010 ... | reverse complement strand
GGGGGCGACGCTGTCGCCGGTATGTTCGTGACCCCGCGCAATATTGACTCCGACGTGCGCCGAGCCGGCCGGCTCATCGCCTACGGCATTAATCTCGCGCTGCACAGGGATATAACCGTCGCTGACATTGACATGCTGGTCGGCTGATGTTTCACGTGAAACAAGGCGCGTACGCCTTACAACGTTTCACATGAAACATATGAAAAACTCAAAAATGTTTCATGTGAAACATTGCAATATGACGCCGCTGCTGATATAATGCTGAAATGAAAAAGGGGTGAGAACTTGGCAAAGATAATAGCAGTGGCTAACCAGAAGGGCGGCGTGGGCAAAACCACAAGCTGCGTCAATCTCTGCGCGGCGCTTCACGCAATGGGGAGACGCGTGCTCCTCGTCGACTGCGACCCTCAGGGCAACGCCAGCTCAGGCATGGGCGTGCCGAAAGCAAGCCGTCCGAACACCTATGATATACTGATAAACGAGACAGCGGCCGTGGACTGCATCCGCCACACCGACTATAGCGACGTGATACCGACCGGCAAGGAGCTTGCCGCCGCTTCTGTCGAGCTTATCGGCACGGATAAAAGAGAATTTGTCCTGAAAGACGCGCTGATGACGCTGTTCACGGATTATGACTATATTTTCATAGACTGTCCGCCGTCACTCGAACTGCTGACCATCAACGCACTCGTCGCGGCTGATAGCGTACTTATCCCGATGCAGTGCGAATACTACGCGCTCGAGGGTATTGCGGATCTGATGACCAGTATCAAGATGTGCAAAAAGCGGCTGAATAAACGGCTTGAGATTGAGGGCATCATTCTCACCATGTACGACGCACGTATGAATCTCACGGCGCAGGTCGCAAACGAGCTGAGAAAATATCTCGGCGACAAGGTCTATGACACAGTCATCCCACGCAGCATAAGGCTTTCCGAGGCGCCGAGCCACGGAATACCCGGCGTGATATATGAAAAATACAATAAAGGCAGCAAGGCGTACATGGCTCTCGCCGAGGAGTTTGACGCGAGAAGCGCCTCGAAGAATTAAGGAGGGGACATGGCAGCAAAAGAAAAGAAAGGGCTTGGCACAGGTCTTGGCGTTCTCTTCGGCGCTGACGAATTCGACGACGAAGCCGAACAGTTGACACTGCCGATATCAAAGGTCGAGCCGCGCAGCGAGCAGCCGCGCGAATACTTTGATCAGGAGGCGCTGGAGGCGCTGGCCGACTCAATACGTCAATACGGACTTATCCAGCCCATCACAGTTAGAAAGCTCGACAGCGGATATTATCAGATAATCGCAGGAGAGCGCCGCTGGCGCGCATCACGCCTCGCGGGGCTGACCGAGGTTCCGGTGCGGGTCATTGAAGCCGACGACCGCAGAACAGCCGAGCTTGCGCTGGTAGAAAATCTTCAGCGCGAGGACTTGAACCCGATTGAGGAAGCAAAGGGCTATAAGCTGCTTATCGAAGAATACGGCCTGACGCAGGAGGACGCCGCTCGCAGCGTCGGACGTTCGCGTCCCGCCGTCACAAACGCGATGCGCCTGCTCATGCTGACGCCGCCGGTCATGGAAATGGTCGAGAAAGGCAAGCTTTCCGCGGGGCACGCACGCGCGATACTCTCGGTCTCCGAGCCGTCAAAGCAGCTTGCCGCGGCAAACGAGATCATAAAGAAGAACTATTCCGTCAGAAAAGCTGAGCAGCTTGCCGCCAGAATTGCCAGAGAACCGCGTCAGGCACCGGAAGAAAGCGGCGAAATAAGCGTTGACTACGCGGCCGAGATATCAAACGAGCTTTCAAAAAAGCTCGGACGCAAGGTTAAGCTGATAGACGGAAAGAGAAACGGCAAAATAGAAATTGAATTTTACGGCGCGGACGACAGGGAAGCGCTGATAGGAAAATTACTTAAACTATAAAAACAGGAGAAGAAAAATGCTGGACATAAAGTTTGTAAGAGACAATCCCGACGCCGTTCGTGAGAATATCAAGAAGAAATTTCAGGACGCAAAGCTGCCCCTCGTCGATGAGGTGCTGGAGCTTGACGCGAAGAACCGCGCCGCAATAACCGAAGCAAGCGACCTGCGCGCGAGCAGAAATACCCTCTCTAAGCAGATTGGCATGCTCATGGGTCAGGCCAAGAAAGACCCCTCAAAGCTCGAAGAGGCCGAGAATATAAAGGCTCAGGTCAAAGCAAATGCCGACCGTCTCGCAGAGCTTGAGGCAATGGAGGAGCAGTACGCCGCACGCATCCATGAGATCATGCTGAATATTCCGAATATCATCGACCCCAGCGTTCCCATCGGCCCTGACGACAGCTGCAACGTCGAAGTACAGCGCTTCGGCGAACCGATAATCCCCGATTTTGATATTCCCTACCACACCGAGATAATGGAGCGCTTCAATGGCGTCGATATGGACGCTGCAGGCCGCGTCTCTGGCAACGGTTTCTATTACCTCATGGGCAATATTGCCCGCCTGCACTCCGCGGTTCTGGCATACGCGCGCGATTTCATGATAAATAAGGGCTTTATCTACTGTATCCCGCCCTTCATGATACATGGCAACGTCGTCGAGGGCGTCATGAGCCAGACCGATATGGACGCCATGATGTACAAAATTGAGGGCGAAGACCTCTACCTCATCGGCACCTCCGAGCACTCAATGATAGGCAAGTTCATCGACCAGATAATCCCCGAGGATAAGCTCCCGCAGACTCTCACCAGCTACTCCCCCTGCTTCCGCAAGGAGAAGGGCGCGCACGGCATTGAAGAGCGCGGCGTATACCGTATCCATCAGTTTGAGAAGCAGGAGATGATCGTCGTCTGCAAGCCCGAGGACTCCATGGACTGGTACGAGAAGATGTGGCGCTACTCCGTCGAGCTGTTCCGCAGCATGGAGATACCCGTGCGCCAGCTGGAGTGCTGCTCCGGCGATCTGGCCGACCTCAAGGTCAAGTCCTGCGACATTGAAGCGTGGTCTCCCCGACAGAAGAAATATTTTGAGGTCTGCTCCTGCTCCAATCTCGGTGACGCGCAGGCTCGCCGCCTGAAGGTGCGCGTCAAGGGCGCCGACGGCAAGATGTATCTGCCGCACACCCTCAACAACACCGTCGTCGCGCCGCCGCGCATGCTCATCGCATTCCTTGAAAACCACCTTCAGGCCGACGGCAGCGTGACTATCCCCGAAGTCCTGTGGCCGTACATGGGCGGCATCAAGGTTCTGGTGCCCGAAAAATAAAAAAGTAAATATTTTACAGGAAATAAATGCATGAAGAAGCTATTTGAAGAATTCAAAGCCTTTATCAGCCGCGGCAACGTCCTCGATATGGCCGTCGGCGTCGTAATCGCAACGGCCTTCGGCAAGATCACGACCTCTCTTGTAAACGACCTGCTCATGCCGTTTATAAGCTGGATATGCGGCACGCGCGACATGAGCGCGCTGAATCTCCTTGTCCGCCCCGCCGAGATCGTAGACGGCGAGGTGGTGCGTGAGGCGATCACCATCGGCTTCGGCAATTTCATCGGAACGGTCATAGACTTTCTGCTCATAGCGATCGTGGTGTTTTTCATAATCAAGGCGTTCAACACCGCGCGCAGCCTGACCGAAAAGCAGAAAGAGGAGGAAGCGGAGGCAGACCCCAAGCCTACCACCGAAGAGCTTCTGACCGAGATTCTCGAAGAGCTGAAGAAAAAATAAATACATACCGCAAAAGGCACAGCGTTTTGGCTGTGCCTTTTATTCTCTTCTATATTATATTTATATCTTGCAAGGCAGCATGATTTTTGATATAATAAATAAGTTAATAGATATATCATCGGCGAGGTATGTAATTATGAACTCTCTCAACGATATCTGGCAGGAAATAATAAGAATTTTATCATCTCAGCTCACGCCTACGGCCATAACCACATGGTTTTCGGACTGCGAGCCGGTGGAGATTGACGATTGCCGTCTCGTCCTGCACACCACAACGGACTTCAAGCGCAGCATTATAAACTCCCGCTTCGGGGACACGATAAAAGCCGCTCTGTCCGACCTTTTCTCCTGTGATTTTGATCTGCTCATACTCGCCGGAGATGAAATAAACGAATACGTGAACAAGAAGAAGGACGACAACTCCCTTCCCGAAATGGCCGGATACACCTTTGACCGCTTCATCGTCGGCAACTCCAATAAGTTTGCGCATGCAGCGGCCATCGCCGTGGCGGAGAATCCGGGCAAGGCGTATAATCCCCTCTTCATCTACGGCAATTCTGGCCTCGGAAAGACGCACCTTCTCCTGTCGATAGGCCAGGCCATACACGACCGCGATCCGTCGAAGAAGATTGCATACGTAAAGGGCGATGAGTTCACGATACAGCTCGTCAAGGCTATCAAGGACGGCACCGCAGAGGAATTCCGAACCAAGTACAGAAACGTCGATCTGTTCCTCGTTGACGATATCCAGTTCATCGCCGGCAAGCAGCAGACGCAGAACGAGTTCTTCCATACTTTCAATAACATCTACGAGGCCGGACACCAGATAGTTCTGACCTCCGACCGGCCGCCGATGGAGATGTCCCTGCTGGACGACCGTCTGCACACCCGCTTTGAGGGCGGCCTGATGGCGGATATTCAGCCGCCTGATTTTGAGACGCGCATGGCGATAATCAGAAACAAGGCCGCACAGCTCGGTCTGCTGCTCTCTGACGACGCCGTGGAGTACATCGCGTCTAATATTACGGCGAACATCAGACAGCTTGAGGGCGTCATAAAACGCCTCACAGCGTATAAAGAGATCCTCAATGACGTTATAACAATAGACTCCGTGAAACGCGCCATAAAGGACGTCATCCGCATAGGGACGTATATTCCGACACCGGACTGCATCATCCGCGAGACGGCGCGCTACTACTCGCTGAACGAAGACGATCTGCGCGGCCAGAACCGCTCTAAGAACACGGCGATAGCGCGTCAGGTATCCATGTATCTCATGCGCTCGCTGACGAACCTGTCGCTCAAGGATATCGGTGCTCAGTATGAGGGACGAAATCACGCAACTGTGCTAAGCTCAATCCGCAAGGTGGAGGATCTGCTGGTAACGGACGCGAACATGGCGGCCACGGTAAGAGACATCACATCGAACATCAATTCGGTCTGATCCAGGGCCGCGGCTTTTAACATTTTGCCTGTTGAAAGTTTAAAGATCGCGTGTTGAGAAAATTTCAGTCAACAGGCCGTGTTAAAAACTCCGGAATTAGAAACAATTTTTTCAACAGCGATTTTTCTTTATTATCAAGGCTTTCAGCGGCTTTTCCACAAAAATTTCGCCTATAACAACTACAACAATAATATTATCCTTTATTTATTCCTTACAGAAAAATTTTTATCGGAGGAAACGAAATGAAAATCTCATGCGAAAAATATATTCTTCAGTCCGCCTGCACCATCGCCTCCAGAGCAACTGCTTCCAAAAGCCCGATTCCGGCGCTTGAGGGTCTGCTGCTTCAGGCGGGGATCGACCTGCGCGTCACAGGCTACGACTTGAAAAAGGGCATATACACAAATATCGCGGCCGACATCGCCGAGCAGGGCAGCATCGTCGTCGGCGCGCGCTTCTTCGGCGAGATGATCCGCAGACTGCCGGACGGCATAGTCACCATCAGCTCTGACGCGAACAATAACGTAAACGTCAAGTGCGGCAAGAGCGAATTCAACTTCATGGGCATCAGCGCCGACGACTACCCCGAGATGCCCGCGGTAGACAGCCTGAACAACATCTCCCTCCCGCAGAAGATACTCAAGAGCATGATAAACCAGACCATCTTTGCTGTCTCCGACAGTGACGTCCGCCCGATATACACCGGCACGCTGTTCGAGGTCGAGGATGACACGCTCACGCTTGTCTCCGTTGACGGATACCGCCTTGCGAAGCGCTGCGAGAAGCTCGAGAGCGCGAAGATGGAAAACTGCAGCTTCGTCGTCCCCGGCTCCGCGCTTGCAGATATCGAGCGTATCTGCGCCGACAGCGACGACGCCGTGTCCATCTCGGTCGGCTCGAAGCATATATCCTTCACGATAGGCGAGACCGTCGTTATTACCCGCCGCCTTGAGGGAGAGTTTCTCAATTACCGCAAATCCATTCCCGATAACTTCCGCATTGAGATCGAGGTCGAGCGCAGCGAGATGATGTCCACCATAGATCGCGTCGCGCTGATCGTAAGCGAGAAGAACAGCAGCCCAATCCGCATGATCTTCGGCGACGGCTCCATAGACTGCACCTGCGCCACGCCCATCGGCAAGGCCGAGGACGTCTGCACCTGCGAGGGCAGCGGCGACGGGCTTGAGATAGGCTTCAATGATCGCTATCTTATGGACGCTTTCAAGGCCTCCGGAACCGATAAGCTTAAAATTTGCCTGAATACGGCTTCCTCCCCATGCATTGTGAAGGCGGCGGACGGCAGCGAGAACTTTACCTATATGATACTCCCCGTGCGTCTCCACGCGGGTGCATGATTCACTTTTGAAAAGAGATAAAAATGGAAAAAATACTTATAAATACAGAATTTATCAAGCTTGACGCACTTTTGAAGTACGCCGCCGCGGTCGGTACCGGCGGGGAAGCAAAGAACGTCATAGCGGATGGCCTTGTGAAAGTCAACGGAGAGGTCTGCACCATGCGCGGCAAGAAGCTCCGCCAGGGCGACAAGGTGGAATTTGACCGTTTTGCATTCGAGATAGCGGCGGAATGAAGGTCAACAAGATCGCGCTCAACGGCTTCAGAAATTACGAATGGGACACGGCTGAGTTTTCCGGCGGGACAAACGTAATTTCCGGCCGCAACGCGCAGGGAAAGACAAATCTTCTAGAAGCCGTGTATATGCTCTCCTGCGGCCGCAGCTTCCGCACGAGGTTTGACCGCGAGCTGACCGGATTCGGGTATTCCGCGGCGGAGATACTTGCCGAGGTCACGAGTCATGACCGCGACCAGACGATAAGAATAATCATGCAGCCCGGCACGGCAAAAAAGATAACGGTCAACGGTGTGAGAAAATCCGCGGCGGAGCTGTCAGAAGTGATAAACGCGGTGCTGTTCTGCCCTGATGATCTGAACCTCATCAAGGAGGGCGCCGCAGTGCGCCGCAGGCTGCTTGATAACGCGATAAGCCAGATCAGGCCGCGCTACGCGGAGCTCTTGTCGGACTTCAATAAGCTCTACGAGAATAAATCGCGTATTCTGAAGGACTGGCATGAAAAGCCCAGCCTGCTTGATGCGCTGGACGAATTTTCAGACGCGATGTGCCGGGCCTCCGCGCAGCTGATACGCTACCGCGCGGCCTTCGCCGCACGGCTTGACGAAGCGGCGAGGCCTATCCACTCGGAATTCTCCGGCAGCGGCGAAAAACTGGAAATTAAATATAAAACAGTGAGTACCGTGAAAAATGTCTACAGCAGCGCTAAGGAGATATATTACGATATCTGCGAGCACCAGGAGGCGCACCGCCGCGCGGAGCTTGACAGCGGACAGTGCCTCACGGGCGCGCATAAGGATGATCTTGAGATATTCATAAACGGCAGACCGGCTCGCAGCTTTGCCTCTCAGGGGCAGACGCGCACCGCCGCACTCTCGATGAAGCTTGCAGAGCGGGAGATATTCCTCGCCGAGACCGGCGAATATCCGATACTCCTGCTGGACGATGTGCTTTCGGAGCTTGACGAGAAGCGGCAGAAATTTGTCCTCAACCGCATCGGCGGCGGACAGACGCTCATCACCTGCTGCGAGGACGAGGAGATATCGAGCCGCACCGGAGGCAAGGTGCTGTTCGTTGAAAACGGGAGAATTCACTGATGTATCTGCATCTCGGCAAGGGCACGGTTATTGATACCGCCGGAATAATCGGCATCTTTGACCTTGATATAACCTCTCAATCCCATATTACAAGAAAATATCTGACCATGTCCGAAAAGGCGGGTCATGTGATAAACGCCGCGGAGGACATTCCAAAATCCTTTGTAGTGTACAGCTCTGGAGAAAAAACCGCCGTGTATCTCAGCCAGATGGCTGCGGCGACCCTGCTGCGCCGCGCAGAGGCGGGCGCGGTAAACGCATAATAATATTACTCGGAGGCACCAAATGGCAGACAATATAGAAAATAAAATGAACGAATATGACGCTTCGCAAATTCAGGTTCTCGAAGGACTTGAAGCCGTGCGCAAACGCCCCGGCATGTATATCGGCTCAACCTCTGCGTCCGGACTGCATCATCTGGTTTATGAGATAGTTGACAACGCAATCGACGAGGCGCTTGCCGGCTTCTGCAACCATATAACCGTCACCATCAACCCAGGCGACACCATTACCGTTACCGATAACGGCCGCGGTATACCAGTAGATATACAGGCACAGACCGGCAGACCCGCGCTCGAGGTCGTCTATACCGTGCTGCACGCCGGCGGCAAGTTCGGCGGCGGAGGCTATAAGGTATCCGGCGGCTTGCACGGCGTTGGCGCTTCCGTCGTCAACGCCCTGTCCGAGTGGCTCGAGGTTCAGGTTCACAAAGAGGGCAAAATCTATGAGATGAAGTTTGCCCGCGGCGGGATAACGCAGGAGATGAAGATAATCGGCGATACCGATAAGCACGGCACCGTCGTCACCTTCAAGCCCGACCCCGAACTTTTTGATACGACCGTATATGACTATGAGACGCTGCACACCAGACTGCGCGAGCAGGCATTCCTGAACGGCGGCGTGCATATCGAGATATCCGATAAGCGCACCGAGGACGGAGAGAGCGACTCGATGTGCTATGAGGGCGGCATCCGCGAGTTTGTAAATTACCTCAACCGCCATAAAAATCCGCTGCACGAGGAGGTCATATACCTCAGCGGCACCAAGGGCGACGCGATAGCCGAGATCGCCCTGCAGTATAACGACAGCTATGCCGAGAATCTCATCTCCTTTGCAAACGACATCCATACTCCTGAGGGCGGTATGCATGAGACCGGCTTCAAAACCGCGCTCACCCGTGTCATAAACGCCTACGGCGTGAAGACCAATGCCATAAAGGGCGACGATAAGGTCTCCGGCGAGGACGTCCGCGAGGGCATCACCGCGGTCATCTCCGTCAAGCTTCCGGAGGCGCAGTTCGAGGGTCAGACCAAGCAGAAGCTCGGCAACGCGTATATCAGGACTCTGGTCGACGGCATAGTCAACGACCAGCTCTCGACCTATTTTGAGGAGCACCCAGCGACCGCAAAGACGATACTTGAAAAGGCCATGATGGCAAACCGTGCCCGCGAGGCAGCCCGCAAGGCCAAGGAATCCGTCCGCCGCAAGACCGGACTTGAGTCCGGCCAGATGCCTGACAAACTTCAGGACTGCAACGAGCGCGACCCGTCCCTCTGCGAGATATACATCGTCGAGGGCGACTCCGCTGCGGGCTCCGCGATCCAGGGCAGAGACAGCCGCTTCCAGGCTATCCTCGCCATGTGGGGCAAGATGCTGAATGTCGAGAAGGCGCGCGCCGATAAAATCTACGGCAACGACAAGCTCTATCCCATGATAGTAGCGCTCGGCGCCGGAATCGGAGACGAGTTTAACATCGAAAAGCTCCGCTACCATAAGATAATCATTATGGCCGATGCTGATGTCGACGGCAGCCATATCAGAACCCTGCTTCTAACCTTCTTCTTCAGATACATGCGCCCGCTCATCGAAAACGGCTATGTGTATTCCGCTGTGCCGCCGCTTTATAAGCTGACCCGCGGCAAGACCCAGCGCGTCGCGTATTCCGACGAGGAGCGCGACAGAATATCCGCCGAGATGCGCGGCGATAACCCGAACGTGAAGATAGACATCAACCGCTTCAAAGGTCTGGGCGAGATGGATCCGCACGAGCTGTGGGAGACGACCATGGATCCGGAGAAGCGCTCGCTTCGCCGCATCACACTGGGCGACGCCGTGAAGGCCGACGAGATATTTACCGTCCTCATGGGCGAAAACGTCGAGCCGCGCAAGGAATGGATAGAGGCCAACGCAAAATACGTTGTCAATCTGGATATTTGAGGAGTTAGCTTCAAATGGCACATAAGAGAGATTATAAACCCGAAGATATAGCCTTCCCGAATCAGGTCATAACCGAATCTGAGCTGGTTGGCGAAATGGAGGACAGCTACAGAGATTATGCCATGTCCGTCATCGTCGGCAGAGCGCTGCCCGACGTGCGCGACGGACTCAAGCCCGTGCACCGCCGCATTCTGTACGCGATGTATGAGGACAATCTCACCAGCGACAAGCCCTTCAAAAAGTCCGCGACCTGCGTCGGCGACGTGCTTGGTCGTTACCATCCGCACGGCGACGCGTCGGTTTACGACGCAATGGTGCGTCTGGCGCAGGACTTCTCGATGAGATATATGCTCGTTGACGGCCACGGCAACTTCGGTTCCGTGGACGGCGACCCCCCTGCCGCATACCGTTATACCGAGGCGAGACTATCAAAAATATCCAACGAGATGCTGCGCGACATCGACAAAGAGACCGTCGACTGGGATCCGAACTTTGACGAGAGCCGCAAGGAGCCGCGCGTCCTGCCCTCCCGATTCCCGAATCTGCTGGTCAACGGCTCCAGCGGTATCGCCGTCGGCATGGCGACGAATATCCCGCCGCACAACCTCACCGAGGTCATAAACGCCTGCGTCTGCGTACTGGATAATCCGGAAGCGACGCTGCCCGACCTTATGCAGCACATCAAAGGCCCTGATTTCCCGACCAAGGGCATCATCATGGGGCGCAGCGGCATACGTCAGGCATACGCCACCGGCCGCGGCAGGGTCATTGTCCGCGCGCGCACGGAGTTTGAGGAGTTCGGGCGCGACCGCAGAACCAGAATAATCGTCAACGAGCTGCCGTATCAGGTCAATAAGCGCCAGCTCATCAAGAATATCGCAGATCAGGTGCGCGAAAAGCGCCTTGAGGGCATTTCCGACCTGCGCGACGAGAGCGACCGCAACGGTATGCGCATGGTCATTGAGCTCAAGCGCGACGCAAACCCGCAGGTCGTGCTGAATCGGCTGTTCGCGCAGACTGCGCTGCAGTCCAGCTTCTCGATAAATATGCTGGCGCTCGTGAATAATCAGCGTCAGCCGAAGATATTGTCCCTGCGCCACATTATCGACGAGTACCTGACCTTCCAGGAGGACATCATCGTCCGCCGCACGCGCTACGATCTGCGCAAGGCCGAGGAGCGCGCTCATCTGTTGGAAGGCCTGCTCATCGCGCAGGACAATATCGACGAGGTCATCCACATCATCCGCACCAGCTACGACGACGCGAAGCAGAATTTGATGAAGCGCTTCGGCCTGAGCGACGTTCAGGCGCAGGCGATATGTGATATGCGCCTTATCTCGCTTCAGGGACTCAACCGCGAGAAGCTGGAGCTTGAGTACAAGGAGCTTGAAGAGAAAATCACTTATCTCAAGAGCCTGCTTGCCGACCCCGAGCTTATCAAGGGCGTTCTGAAAGATGAGCTTATCGCGCTGCGCGATAAGTACGGCGACAAGCGCCGCACCGAGATACAGGACGTTGTCGATGAGATCGACATGGAGGATCTTATCGAAGAGGAGCAGTGCGTCTTTACGCTGACCCACGGCGGCTATATCAAGCGCCTGCCCGTCAGTGAGTACCGCGCCCAGGGGCGCGGCGGCAAGGGCGTCCGCGCGATGGCGACGAAGGACGAGGACTTCGTGGAGACCGTGTTCACTGCGTCCACGCACGATAATATTCTGTTCTTCACCAAGGCCGGCCGCGTATATATCAAGAAGGGCTATAATATTCCTGAGGCCGGCCGCACCGCGCGCGGCACGAATCTGGTGAATATAATCCAGATGGACAACAGCGCCGAGAATCAGGAGAAGATCGCCGCAATGATCGGCGGCCGCGGACTGGATGAGGACAGCTACCTTGTCTTTGTCACGCGCAACGGCACCGTCAAGCGCATGAGCCAGGCCGCGCTGAAGAACATCCGCGCAAACGGCATAAGAGCGTTGAATCTTGACGAGGGCGACGAGCTTATCTCCGTCATCCAGACCGGAGGCGACGAGAACATCCTCATCGCAACGCACGACGGTATGTCCGTCTGCTTCAACGAGCAGGATGCGCGCCCAATGGGCAGAACCGCCGTCGGCGTACGCGGCATAAAGCTGCGCGGGGACGACTATGTCATTGGCGCGGGCAGCACCAGCGCAGGCTCGGCGCTGCTGACAATAACCGAGAAGGGCTACGGCAAGCGTACCCTGGTCGAGGAATACTCCGTCCATGGCCGCGGCGGACTCGGCATAAAGAACTACAACGTCACCGATAAGACCGGCAAGATAGCGGATGTTCTGGTTGTAAACGATGAGGATGATATACTCGTCATCACCGACGACGGCACGATAATAAGAATGTCGGCGGCGAATATCTCGCTGCTCAGCCGCGCCACTCAGGGCGTGCGTATTATGCGCATCATGGATGGCAGCCGCGTTATCTGCATCGAAAAGACCGACCGCGAGGAAGAAGCCGCGGAAGAGACCGAAGCCGAAACGGACGGCGAATAATTCAAAATCGACAGTAATCTCTCAGCGCCAGTCTGCGGATCGGCGCTGAGACGGACTGCCGGAAAAACAAAAGGAGGACATTAAATGAGTAAGAAGGACAAGAATAAGAAAGATTTGTCCGTATGGGGTACCATAGCAGTAGTATTTGCGCTTTTGTCCTCTTTTTCGGATATTATGGACGATTCGGCGTTTGCAATACTCGTAGCGGTAGCTGTGTTCATAGTAATAGCCGTGGCTCTTGCCAAGGCGGCGAAGAAGGCGGGCGCGTCCGCAGAGCGCGGCGGATTCGGATCGAATAAGCCTACCGGCTCAGTGCCGCAGAGCACAGCGCCGAAAAATTCCGTCGTCGTCGCTCCGGGGCGGCATGTGCCGAAGATAAGCTTCACGCATGAGAAGAATGCCTATACGCCTGATAACGGCGACAAGTACATAGCACAGCTCAACGGATTTTTGAAAAACGGGATTATCGAGCGCAGCGAATATAACTACCTGCTCAAAAAATACAGGAATAACTATACCAAATGAAAACAGTCATAATTTATACGGACGGCGCTTGCAGCGGCAATCCGGGGCCGGGGGGCTGGGGAGCGATACTCAGCTACAACGGCGTAGAGAAGGAGCTGTCGGGCGGCGAAAAGCAGACGACGAACAACCGCATGGAGCTTATGGGCGTGATATCCGCACTTCAGGCGCTGAAGGAGCCGTGCATAGTCGAGCTGTACTCGGATTCAAAGTACGTTATCGACGCGCTTAGCAAGGGCTGGGCGGTGTCGTGGCGAAGCAAGGGCTGGGTAAAGGCCGACAAAAAGCCCGCACTTAACAGCGATTTGTGGAAAACTTTGCTCGAATTGACCGAAAAGCATGAGCTTCATTATCACTGGGTCAAGGGTCATGCGGAAAATGTTCATAACAACCGCTGTGACGCGCTGGCCGTTGCCGAGCGGGACAAATTTGCAGAATAAAACGGAAACAGAGATGAACAAGAAAAACTATAACGCGAAACCTTTCAGTATCTTCATGTCATACATCGCGGGGCATAAAAAGCTGTTCGGGATAGATATGCTCTGCGCTCTCCTTGTAGCGCTCATAGACCTCATCTTTCCCTATGTCTCGCGGTACTCCATGAAGGTCATGCTCCCGAATAAGCTCTACGCCACTTTCTTCACGGTAATGGCCGTGATGGTGCTGGCATATGTGCTGAAAGCGGGGCTGTATTATGTGATAACGGTCATAGGGCACAAGATGGGCGTGCTCGTCGAGTCCGATATGCGGCGCGACGTGTTCACGCACATGCAGAGCCTGTCGTTCAGCTACTATGACCATAACCGCACCGGCGTTCTTATGAGCCGCATCACGAGCGACCTTTTCGAGATAACGGAGCTTGCGCACCACGGGCCGGAAAACATTGTGATATGCACGCTGACGATAGTTGGCGCGCTAGCGGTGATGTTTGCGATGCAGTGGCAGCTCGCGCTTGTCATCACGCTGGCGCTGCCGCTCTGCGCGTGGTTCACGATAAAGCAGCGCATCAAGATGAAGGAAGCCAACATCGAGGTCAAGCGCAAGACGGCGGAGATATATTCCGCCATCGAGAGCAGCATCTCCGGCATCCGCACCGCGAAAGCCTTTGCGAACGAGGATCAGGAGAGCGATAAGTTCGACCGCGCAAACGAAATGTTCCGCGGGTCGAAGGTCGAATATTACAAGTCGATGGGGCTGTTCAACAGCGGCATGGAATTTACCACCGGCATCGTGCAGGTAGTCGTCATCGCGGTCGGCGGCCTACTCATCATGCAGAATAAGATGAATTACATCGACCTTATCACCTTCTCGCTCTATGTCTCTACCTTTGTGTCTCCGGTGCGGAAGCTGACGCAGTTTGCGGAGCTTTACATGCAGGGAACGGCAGGTTTCGCGCGCTTCCTTGAGGTCATGCGCACGGAGCCGACGATAAAAGACGCGCCGGACGCCATGGAGCTTGGAGCAGTTGAGGGTAAAATAGATTATAACCACGTCAGCTTTAATTACGGCAACGGCATACCCGTTCTCAGCGACGTTGACCTGCACATCGCGGCGGGGCAGTGCCTTGCGGTCGTCGGCCCGTCCGGAGGCGGAAAGACGACGCTGTGCCAGCTGCTGCCGAGATTCTACGACGTGTGCGAAGGCAGCGTAACGGTGGACGGCATCGACGTGCGCCATGTGACGCAGGCAAGTCTCCGCCGCAATATCGGCGTCATTCAGCAGGATGTATTCATGTTCGCCGGTACGATACGCGAGAACATCCGCTACGGCCGTCCGGACGCGACCGACGAGGAGATCGTCGAGGCCGCGGTCAGGGCGCAGATACACTCCGAGATAATGGAGATGCCCGACGGCTACGACAGCTATATCGGAGAGCGCGGCGTGATGCTCTCCGGCGGACAGAAGCAGAGAATATCCATCGCGCGCGTATTCCTGAAAAACCCGAAGATACTTATTCTCGACGAGGCGACCTCAGCGCTCGACACCGTGACCGAACAGCGCATTCAGGCGTCGCTTGACGAGCTGAGCGAGGGCAGGACAACGATAATCATCGCCCACCGGCTCTCCACCGTGAAAAACGCGGACGTTATAGCCGTTGTCGAGGGCGAGCATATCGTTGAGATGGGCAGCCACAGCGAGCTGATGGCTAAAAACGGCGAGTACGCCGCGCTGTGCCGCGCACAGCAGATAGAGAAAGGGGAAGAGTCATGCTGAATCTGAGAAAATGCGGACATAAGGATCTTGAGAGGTATTACAGCCTTCTGGAGATGGATTTTGCAAAGGAGGAAATAATCTCCAAGCTCAGTCTTCACCGCGCGCTCCTGAACGGCAGCGCGGAGCTGCTGGTCGTGTATGACGAGGAATCCAGCCTTGAGGTTGCGTACGCGCTCGTGCTGACCAAAAATCTGTACGGCTATGTGCTGCTCAAGTACATGGCGGTGCTGCCGTGGTACCGCGGCAAAGGCGTCGGCATTGCGGCGATGCGCCTGATAAACAAGCGCTACGCCGACCGGCAGGGCATTATCGCGGAGCTTACGTCCTTCGAGGATGAGGACGGCAGCATGATAAAAGGGCTGCGCAAGTTCTTTGCGCGCTTCGGCTACGTCGTCGTCAGCAGCGATTACCGCATAGGCGGCGCGCCCGTTGAGCTGATGGTCAAGCCCATTAAGGGCACCTTCGAGATCGAGCCGGTCGAGCACCGGATAATCCGCGATTTTTATACTCGTGTGCTCAATCCCTTTACAATGGATAAGATGATAGATATCCGCCCGGTAAGGAAGCCGGAGGAATAAGAGCGCAAAGTCATATCCTCCGGATACGGAAAATATAATTATATATGAAACTTCTTGTAAATCAGATTTTTGAAAACAAGGAAGCCGCCGCCCTCCCTGGTCTGCTGGAGAGCGGAGGGCTTCCTGCGCTCGTTTCCGGCCTTTCGGCGGTGCATCGGGCAAACCTCTCTGCCGGACTGCGCCTTAAAACCGGCGCGCCGCTGTTTGTGCTCTGTCCGGATGACACGACGGCGGAGAATTTCGCAAACGACCTGCGCTCCATGCTGGGTGAGGAGGTCACATGCCTCGGTATGCGCGATTTCACATTCTATTCGACCGAGGCCGCCTCGCGTCAGGCGGAGCAGAAGCGGCTCGCCGCCCGCTGCGTTATCCACCGCGCCCTCGTGCAGGAGCTGCGCGACATGCTGGGCGACGGCAACGTCGTCGTAAAATAGAAGATAAGATCAAAACCGGCTGACGGAGGAATTTCCTCCGTCAGCCGGTTCTGTTATGCGTATATCCGCAGAGTCTCGTTATAGACCTTCATAATATCGTGCAGCACGTCAAACTGCGTGAAATCGTTGTGGTAGGCGATGTTTATCTCCCGCATCATGCTCAGATTCTCAACGGGCAGAACCGCTATCTTGCCCTTTTTCAGCTCGTCCAGACACACGCTTCTGGCGAGGATGGAGACTCCGAAGTCCCGCCGGATAAGATCCTTTATCGTCGCCATGTTGTCTATCTCAAGCACGACGTTGAAGTCGCTTATGCTCATGTTGTTGCTCTCAAGGTGGGCGACGAACAGGTTGCGCGTGTTGGAATCCGGCAGACGCAGGATCATGCGCTCCTTCTTCAGCTCGTTGAGCGTGACCATGCTCCGCTTTGCGAACGGGTGGTTTACCGACACCGCAAGCACGAGATAATCCGTATCGAGCAAAAGATAATGTATATTCGGGTCGGCTATCCGCCCCTCGACGATTGCGAGATCAAGCTCATAGGTGTTCAGCATAGTATAAAGATTACTTATAGTGTCAGTAATCATTTTAATGCTTATGCCCTCGTTTGCGGCGCAGTATTTGGCCAGCGCTTCGGCGATGGGGTTGCTCTCCGCCGTGTGCGTCACGCCTATTGTGAGATGCGTTGTCAGGCGGCGGCTGTCGCGCAGATCCTGCCGCAGGTTATTGTACAGCCCAAGCATTTTCTTCGCGCATTTTACGACCTCCTCGCCCTGCTTTGTCACTACGAGCTGGCCGTTTATACGCTCAAAAATGCGCACGCCGAGTTCCTGCTCCAGCGCCTTTATATGCTGGCTGACGGCAGGCTGGGTGATGGACAACTGCTGCGGCGCCTGCATAGGCTTTGAGCGGAGCAAGCGGTTCAAGGAGGCGGGCATACGCACGCACATAATAGTCTGTTGTGCCGCCGCGCTCATTATGATAATCTCAAAATACGGCTTCGCCGACCTGACGGCGGCGGACGGCGCGGTCTACAATGGAACGCGCGGCGCTGACCCCGCGCGCGTGGCGGCGCAGGCGGGCAGCGGCATCAGCTTTCTCGGCGCGGGCGTGATATTCAAAAACGGCAACACCGTCAAGGGACTGACCACCGCTGCCGGCATCTGGGCGACGGCGGCCATAGGTCTCGCGGTAGGTGCCGGAATGTACTGGGTCGGGCTTTTCGTAACGCTGCTTATCGCGGTGTTTCAGATATCCATGCACCGCTTTACCGTCGGCGCGGATTCCTTCTGCACGAGCCGTGTGCAGTTCACGGTGTCGAATGGGGAGGAGTTTGCGGCGGAGCTGCAAACTCAGCTTGACAAGTGGCGTGCGCGCGTTGTGAGCAGCGAACTGAGCCGCGACGGAGACGGAAACCTGTGCTATGACCTGACGCTGAAAACGGCGCAGTGCATCGAGCTTGACGATATAATGCAGTTTATGACCGAACATAAAGAGATAATCCGCGCTGAGGGGGTGCCGGTGGCGTAGCCGGCTCGGCCGGAGGGAAAGGAGCCGCGCATGGAGCCGCAAGTGAATTATGACCAGCGATACAGCGGGCTTCTGACCGTTTACAGGCTTCGCAGCTTTGCCGCGGCGGCCGTGGAGCTGAGCCTGACGGCCTCGGCGGTCTCCAAGCAGATACGCTCCCTCGAAAGCGATCTTGGCCGCCCGCTGTTTATCCGCAGCGGCAGCAGGCTTATTCCAACCAGAGCCTGCGAAGCGATAGTGCCGTTCGCGGAGAAAATAGACGCCCTGTGCGTCCGGATGCAGCAGGAGCTGGCCTCAACGGATCGCAGTGTCCGCCACCTAGTCGTCGGGGTGACGCCGAGCGCGGAGAGCAGCGCGATCTCGCAGGTGTTGACCCGGTACGCGTCGGAGCATAATGATACGCAGATAACGATAGTGTCAGAGGGCAGTGCGGCGCTGCATGACATGCTTCAGGCCGGGGCGATAGATCTGGCGGTCGTTGACGGCGGCTTCAGCGCAGACGGCTTCAATTCGATACTGCTCGACACGGATCACCTTGTAGTCGCGGTATCGAACGAAAATCCGCTTTCCGAGAAAAGCTTTGTGCGCCTGTCCGAACTGCGGCATGAACGGCTCATCCTGTGCGCGCCCGGCTCCGGCACGAGGAATCTTTTTGAGGCACATCTGAAAAGCGCCGGTATGCAGATCGGCCAGTTCAATGTGATGATGGAACTGGACAGCATATCGACGATAAAAAAGCTCGTCGGCGATAACTATGGCGTGTCGGTGCTGCCGAACAAGGTGTGCGCCCGCGATGCGGAAGCGGGGCGCTTTCGCATAAAGCCGGTAGCGGACATGAACATGGCGCGGCAGATACATATGTTTTACCGGCCGGAGCTCCGCTGTGAAGAGCTGTTGGGCGATATACAAAGACTGTATTATGAGGTTATGAGCAATTAAAAAACCGACAGAACGCAAGCTCTGTCGGTTTTGACTTATTTCAGCTCGTAGAGCCTGGAGTATTTCTCCTCCAGATAGCTCAGGTAGTAATCCGGGTTCAGGCTCTCGCCGGTGATGTGGCGTATCCACTCGTCGGGATCCATGACGGACGCGCAGGAGAACACGTACTCGCGCAGCCAATCCGCGACCTTGCTCAGCTCGCCGCGCTCGACGGCGGCGAACACGTCGAAGTCCTTCTGCATCGTGCGCAGGATCTGCACGCCGTAGGCGTTGCCGAGCGCGTAGGATGGGAAGTAGCCAAACATGCCCGTCCAGTGGACGTCCTGAAGGCAGCCGTTCGAGTCGTTCGGCACGTCGATGCCGAGGTATTCTTTATATTTCGCGTTCCACAGCGCGGGGATCTTGTCGACTGTGATATCGCCGTTTATGAACGCCTTCTCCAGCTCGTAGCGGATGAGGATGTGCAGGCTGTATGTCAGCTCGTCGGCCTCGGTGCGGATAAGGCTGGGGCGGGCGATGTTGACGGCTTCGTACAGCTCGCGCTCGCTCACGTCGGACAGGTTGCCGCTTATCTCAAGCAGCTTCGGATATACAAAGTGGATGAACGCCTCGCTGCGGCCTATGAGGTTTTCGTAGAAGCGGGAGATCGTCTCGTGCATGGCGTTGGACATGGCGTTCGCGGCGTGGTTGGCGTAGAACTCCTGCGGCTCGTTCTGCATGAACAGCGCGTGGCCGCCCTCGTGCAGCGTGGAGAAAATGTTTGATATGAAGTTGTCCTCGAAATAGTGCGTCGTGACGCGGACGTCATTCGCGCCGAAGTTCGTCGTGAAGGGGTGCTCGGTCGTCATGAGCACGAGCGCGCTCTCGCGCAGCCCCTCTATCCGGAGCAGGTACTTCGAGAATGCCTCCTGCTCAGGGATCGGGCATCTGCGTGTCAGGAAATCCTCGCGGATGGGCTTGCCCTCGGCGACGATGCGCTTCATCAGCGGCACGATGCGCTCCTTCAGCGCGCCGAAGAACGCGTCGAGCTGGACGTGGTCGTTACCCTTCTCGTAATCGTCGAGCAGAGAGTCGTAATATGTGGGCTTCTTCTCGTCGCGCAGGTCTATGCTGCGGCGGGTGAAGTCGATGAGCGTGGCCATCGAGTCGCGGTAGAGCGAGAAGTCGGCGGCTTTCTTGGCCGCGAGCCATTCGCCGTAGGCCTTGCTGGAAGCAAGATTCATCTCGTAGGCAAACTTTGCGCTCTCGTTCTTGGACTTGATATACTCGTCATATTTGTGCTCGACCGCCTTTTTCTGCACCTCGGTCAAGCCCTCGGAATCCTCGTGCAGCTCGCAGATGAGCTTCACGTACTTTTTGGAGTGCATCAGCTTGTAGAACTGGCGTCCGATGGTCGCCATATCCTCACCGGCCTGCGCGATGCCCTCTTCGGGCGCGCAGCACTCCATATCGAAACTGACCTTGCCGATGCAGCGGGCATAGGCTTCCATCTCGTCGAGCAGCGCGAAGAGCTGCTTGAGCTTTTTCTGATTGTTCTTTGCGTTGTCCATGTTTATATCTCCTTTAGTATCGGTTAAAAAGTGCTGGCACAGGTGCCGCAGACAGCACTCCGCGCAGTTCGGCTTGCGCGCATCGCACACGGCGCGGCCGTGCAGGACGATGCAGTGGCAGAAGTCGGACGAGTGCTCAGGCGGCAGGATCTTCCGCAGCTCCATCTCGATTTTGACCGGATCCTTCAGGTTATCCACAAGCCCAAGCCGGTTCGAGATGCGGATGCAGTGCGTGTCGACGACTGTGGAGCCGGGCACCTTGAACACATCGCCGAGAATCAGATTTGCCGTTTTCCTGCCGACCCCGGGCAGCGCGGTCAGCTCCTCCATCGTGCGCGGCAGCTCGCCGCCGTATTTTTCGAGCAGAACGTTCGCGCAGGCGACGATGTCCCGCGCCTTTGCGCGGTAGAATCCGCAGGAGTGGACGTATTTCTCGACCTCCTCGACGTCCGCGGCGGCAAAAGTCTCCAGCGTCGGGAAGCGCTCGAACAGCGCGGGGGTTATCTTGTTCACGCGCTCGTCCGTGCACTGCGCGGCGAGCCGCACCGAAAACAGCAGCTCGTAGTCCTTGCGCCAGTCGAGCGTGCAGTCCGCCTGCGGATACTCGGCCAGCAGAAGCCGCACTATTTCGTTTACCTGCTCCTGTGTGCGCATAAGCTTACCTCTTATTTTTATAATAGTATAATGGTAATGGTCAGTAAAAAAGCAAAGTCGGCGCGGCTTTATCGCGCCGACTTTTATTGATTTATCTGCTTGCAGTGACGGTTCCGCTGGCGACTATGTCGGTCAGGTCAACGTCGCTGTACTTTCCGCCGAAGTGCCATGTGACGCTCAGCGGCAGACTGATGGACTCGCCGGAAGAGATATTCACAGTGAAGGTCTTGCTGCCGAAGGGGGTATTCAGCGCGCTCTTGCCGTCGTAATCCACGGCGGGGCTGGCCATAGTCGCGGTGCTGCCGTTGAGATCGACGGTGACTGCGCCGGGAACCTCAACGAGATGCAGGCTGTAAGAGTCAAGGCTGACCTTGACCGTTACCTCGGCCTGAGAACCGCTCACGGAGCTGATGCTCCAGTCAACGCGGATGTTCATCGGCACGCCCGTGTTGGAAGAGAAGCTGCCGGAATTGAGAAGCTTGTTAGGCTCCGGAGTCGGCGCGGGGGTGGGAGTGGGCGTAGGAGTGGGCGTCGGCGTCGGGGTGGGCGTGGGAGCCGAGGACGGCGTCGGGGTCGTCGCCGTGCCGGTGCTGCCGGAGCTGCTGCC
>ERZ779869.1479-NODE-1479-length-21715-cov-7.071053_pt1 | contig 21715 bp, 20 predicted proteins | sample MGYA00511557_ERZ779869 | MGnify/ENA primary metagenome ERZ779869 (study PRJEB29588, sample SAMEA2154620) | human gut metagenome | biome: human gut; feature: human-associated habitat; material: faeces | place: Denmark | collected 2008/2010 ... | reverse complement strand
GGCGGAGCCGCCGAAACGAGCGGAGCCCGTTTGCCCCGGCGCAGCCGGGGCGGCCTGCGGCCCGTATGCCTGTCCCTTGCAGGGGGCGGCGGAGGAGAAAAATGCAGACTCCGGTGCCCGGAAAAAATAAGGAGAAAGAAATGCGATTTTCCCCTTGACAGGGAGAGGGGGATTTGGTATGATAGTCAAGTAAAGAAAGCAGAACGAGATCGTTCTCACCTGCCGCACAGTGGTTGTAGGCACGGTCAATAGAGGCAAGGCCTGCAAATGTGGGAGACTTGCGTTCTTTTGGCATGGACGATCAAAGTGATGAGTCCGTGCTTTTTATTTACAGGAAAATCCGAGAGCTACAACCCATTTCAGTCAGGAGGTGCTTTGCAATCGCAAACAAGGAACTGCAGATCAATGAAGAGATCCGCGACAAGGAAGTAAGAGTGATCGGTGCTGAAGGCGAGCAGCTGGGGATCATGTCCTCCCGCGATGCCTACAACATGGCGCAGGAAAAGAACCTGGATCTCGTAAAGATAGCGCCGCAGGCCCAGCCGCCGGTATGCCGCATTATGGATTACGGCAAATACCGCTTTGAGCAGGCCAAGCGCGAAAAGGAATCCCGGAAGAACCAGAAGACCATAGAGGTGAAGGAGACCCGGCTTTCCCTGAACATTGATACCCACGATTTTGATACCAAGGTGAACCAGACCAAGAAGTTCCTTTCTTCCGGCAACCGCGTCAAGGTGTCCATCCGCTTCCGCGGCCGTGAGATGGCGCATTCCCAGCTGGGGTACGGTATCATGCAGCGCTTTGCAGAGGCCTGTGCCGATGTAGGCAATGTGGAAAAGCCCGCCAAGCTGGAGGGCCGCAGTATGATCATGTTTATGAACGCGAAGCCTGCCCCCACCAATAAGCAGCAATAACAAATTTAGGAGGAAAATAAAATGCCCAAGCTGAAAACCCACACCGGTGCAAAAAAGCGCTTTAAGCTGACCAAAAACGGTAAGGTCAAGAGAGCCAAAGCCTACAAGTCTCATATCCTGAACAAGAAATCCACCAAGCGCAAGAGAAACCTGCGCAAGGGCACCTATGCCGATAAGACCAATGTCGGCGCACTGAAGCTGCTGATGCCCAACACCTGATCCCTTAACAACAACATTTACAGATGATATGATACGGAGGTAAAAAGATATGGCTCGTATTAAAAGAGCGATGATGACCCGCAAGAGAAGAAAAAAGACCCTGAAGATGGCGAAGGGCTATTTTGGCGCGAAGAGCAAGCGCTTTAAGATGGCGAAACAGGCCGTAATGAAATCCGGCAACTATGCTTACATTGGCCGTAAGCAGAAGAAGCGTGATTTCCGCCGCCTGTGGATCACCCGTATTTCCGCCGCCTGCAAGCTGAACGGCATGAACTATTCCCAGTTCATGAACGGCCTGAAGAAGGCTGGCATCAACCTGAACCGCAAGATGCTCTCCGAGCTGGCGATCAACGATGCTGCCGCCTTTACCGCCCTGACCGAGAAGGCCAAGGCTGCCCTGTAAAAAGCATAACGCTCCGCCCGATTTTGGTAAGACAGGATCGGGCGGGCCTTTTTTGTCATAAAATGAAGTCATCAAAAATTTGCTTGCATTTGGGGCTGACTTAGGGTATAAAGAAAAAAGAGCATCTCCAAAAGGAGGAAAAGGATGGAACGGCTGACCTCGCGCGAGAACGCGCTGATAAAGGAATACCGAAAACTGTGCGGCAGCCGGAAGCGGCGGGAGGAGACCGGGTGCTTTGTGCTGGAGGGCGCCCGGCTGGTGCTGGATGCGGCTGAGAGCGGCATCCCGCTGCGGACGCTGCTGGTAAGCGATGACGGCGCCCGCTACCCGGAGGCCGAAAAGCTGGCGGGAATGGCGCGGCGGTGCTTTTCCATCCCCAATGAGCTGGCGGCGTATATCTCCGAGACCGAGCACCCGCAGGGCATTTTTGCGGTGGGGGAGATGCCGAAGGCCGAGCCGCTGACGATGCGGGCGGGCAGCTATCTGCTGCTGGACGAGCTGCAGGATCCCGGCAACCTGGGGACCATTCTGCGGACGGCGGAGGCGATGGGTGTGACCGCGGTGGTGCTTTCGGTCCACTGTCCCGATCTTTTTTCGCCGAAGGTGATCCGCAGTACGATGGGCAGCGGATGGCGGCAGAAAACCGTGCGGGTGGATGACCTGGCCGGGAGCATTGCCGCATGGCAAAAGCAGGGCCTGCGCTGCTATGCGGCTACCCTAAGCCCCGAAGCACTGCCGCTGCAAAGGCTGCCGGCGGGGGAATGCCGGGGGATCGTCATCGGCAATGAGGGCAACGGTGTGAGCCGGGAAGTGATAGATGCCTGTAATGGCGAGGTATATATCCCGATGAGGGGGGCGGCGGAATCGCTGAACGCGGCGGCCGCGGCAGCGCTGTGCATGTGGGAGCTGAGCGGCCGGGGGTATCTGCCCGGATAAGCAGGAGGCAGGCGGCGCGGCGGAATGGGCGAGGAGTGCCCGCAGCGAAGCGGAGGGTCGCTCCGAGACAAAATGGAGCCGTGCCGCCGGAATAGGTGGCCTGGAACGAAGGATAAAAAGAAAGGAGGGGGAGCGAGATGGCGATTTCGGACTGGATGCGGTTCCAGTTGGCGTATGGCTTTGGAACGGTGCGGGCCGCCAAGGCCCTGGAAAAGTGGCACTCGCCTACCCTTTTATTCCATACCGAGGACTGGCGGCTGCGGCAGCACGGCATGGGCGAGGAAGAGCTGCACCGGGTGCGGGAGGCCAAGGACGCCGACCTGGGAAAGATTCTGGGCTTTTGTGAGAGGAACGGGGTGAAGATACTGACCCCGGATGACGACCTGTACCCGCAGCGGATGCGGAACATATACAGCCCGCCGGCGGTGCTGTATGTGGCCGGCAGCTGGATGGATCTGAATGATATCCTGACGGTAGCGGTGGTGGGCACCCGCCGCTGCACCGAATACGGCAGCCGGGTGGCGAGGGAGATCTCGGCGGACCTGGCGGCCAGGGGTGTGGTGACGGTGAGCGGTTTGGCTGTGGGGATCGATTCCTGCTGCCATGACGCTACAGTGGAGGCCGGCGGCCGTACCATAGCGGTGCAGGGCTGCGGCATCGATGTGACCTACCCGGCGGCCAACCGGGAGCTGAAAAAGAAGATACTGCGAAGCGGCGGCGCGGTGATAACGGAATTCCCGCCCGGCGCTGAGCCGAATTCCTATCATTTTCCCATCCGCAACCGCATTATAGCGGGGCTGTGCCACGGTACGCTGGTGGTGGAGGGAGAACGCCGCAGCGGGTCGCTGATCACGGCGGGGTTTGCCCTGACCGAGGGCCGGGATGTTTTTGCGGTGCCCGGCAATGTGGATAGCCCCATGAGCGCCGCGCCCAACTGGCTGATCCGGGAGGGGGCCATCATGGTGCGGGAAGCAGGGGATATTCTGGAGGAATACGATCTGCGGGACTATGATGCTGCGGGGCCGGGAGAGGAAGCGGAGGCTGAGCAGCTTACCTTGTGCGAAAAGCAGCCCAGCAAGGCTAAGAAGAAGGAAAAGCCCGCCCCGGCCAAGGCCTATCCCCTGCGGAGCGACGACGGGATGCTGGAGACGCTGAACGGCAGCCAGCGCACGGTGCTGGAGGTCCTGAGCAGCGAGCCGATGACCGCCGACGAGGTGGTGGCGGCAACCGGACTTTCGGTGCCGGAGACACTTTCGGTCTTGACGCAGCTTGAGATCTTTGGTATCATCAGAATCCATGCGGGACATCGCTTCAGCCGGTGAACCGCCGAGAGAAAACGAAATTTTAAGAATATACGGGTGATAAGATTTGTCCAAATTAGTGATCGTGGAATCCCCGGCCAAGGCGCATACCATCCAGAAGTACCTTGGCCCCGACTATGAAGTGATGGCCTCGATGGGCCATGTGCGCGACCTGCCGGCTTCCCGGCTGAGTGTGGATGTGAAGAATGACTTTGCCCCGAACTATGAGAATATCAAGGGCAAGGGCGAGCTGATAAAAAAGCTGCGTGCCGAGGCCAAAAAGAGCGACTATGTGTACCTGGCGACCGACCCCGATCGTGAGGGAGAGGCCATCAGCTGGCACCTGGCGCAGCTTTTGAAGCTGGATGAAACGGAGCCGAACCGGGTGACCTTCAATGAGATCACCAAGTCCGGCATTAAATACGGCATGGAGCACCCCCGGTGCATCGACCAGCAGCTGGTGGATGCCCAGCAGGCCCGCCGGGTGCTGGACCGCATCGTGGGCTACGAGATCAGCCCTTTCCTGTGGAAGAAGATCCGCAAGGGACTTTCCGCCGGACGGGTGCAATCGGTGGCGGTGCGGCTGGTGGTGGACCGGGAGGATGAGATCCGGGCCTTTAAGCCGGAGGAATACTGGACCCTGGAGGCCCTGCTGCAGAAGCAGGGCGTAAAAGCCAAGCCCTTTTTGGCCAAATACTACGGCACCGGCGGCAAAAAGTGTGAGATCACCACTGAGGAGCAGGCCAATGCCCTAAAGGCCGCCGCCGAAAAAGAGCCGTTTATCATAAAGAGTATAAAAATGGGCACGCGGCAGAAGAATCCCGCGCCGCCCTTTATCACCTCCACTTTGCAGCAGGATGCCTCCCGGCGGTTTGGCTTCCAGGCCAAGCGTACCATGAAGGTGGCGCAGGAGCTGTACGAGGGCATCAACCTGCCGGACCTGGGTGCGGTGGGCTTGATCACCTATATGAGAACCGATTCGCTGCGCATCTCCGATGAGGCGCTTTCTGCGGCGCATGATTACATTCAGCGGACCTATGGGGAGAACTATGCCCTGGCAAAGCCCCGTACCTTCCGTTCCAAATCCAACGCGCAGGATGGCCACGAGGCCATCCGCCCGACCATGATAGACCTGGCGCCCGCCAAGATCAAGGAGAGCCTTTCCAGCGACCAGTATAAGCTGTATAAGCTGGTGTGGGAGCGCTTTATTGCCAGCCAGATGGCGGCCTGCGTGCAGGATACCGTTTCCACCGATATTACCGCCGGGGAGCATCTCTTTAAGGCCTCCGGGTTTTCGGTACGGTTTGACGGCTATACCCGCCTGTATACCGAGGCGGTGGATAACGAGGAGGAGCAGGAGACCAATCTGCCCCGGCTGGAGGAGGGCGAGCACCTAACCCTGAAGGAGCTGAAGCCCAATCAGCACTTTACCCAGCCGCCCCCCCGGTATACCGAAGCTACGCTGATCCGGGAGCTGGAGGAAAACGGCATAGGCCGCCCCAGCACCTACGCGCCCACCCTTTCCACCATACTGCAGCGCGGCTATGTGGAGCGAGAGGGCAAGGCCCTAAAGCCCACCATAGTGGGAGAGACGGTGACCCGGCTGATGAAGGAGCAGTTCGGCAAGATAGTGGATGTGAAATTCACCGCCGAGATGGAGCAGGAGCTGGATGAGGTAGAGGCCGGCAAGACCGAATGGGTGGGTATGATGCACCACTTCTATGATGACTTTACCGATATGCTGCAGAGTGCCGAAAAGAATATGGAAGGCACCAAGATGAAGATCCCCGATGAGGAGACCGACATAGTGTGCGAGCTGTGCGGCCGCAAGATGGTGGTGCGCCACGGCAAATACGGCAAGTTCTTGGCCTGCCCGGGCTTTCCAGAGTGCAAGAATACCAAGACCCTGCAGCAGGAGACCCCTGGCAGCTGCCCCCGCTGCGGCAAAAAGGTGCTGGCCAAAAAATCCAAGACGGGACGCACCTACTACGGCTGCGAGGATAACCCCAAGTGCGGCTTTATGACCTGGGATATCCCGCTGGCGGAAAAGTGTCCCCAGTGCGGCAGCAGCCTGTTTAAGACCACCGGCCGGGTGAAGATGATCCACTGCCTGAAAGAGGGCTGTGGCTACGAGAAGAGTGCGAAATAATGAGTAAAGTTTCTGTAATAGGGGCCGGACTGGCCGGGTGCGAAGCCGCCTGGGCACTGGCCAGACGCGGCATAGATGTGACGCTGTACGAAATGAAGCCGGTGAAGTATTCCCCGGCACACCACTACGAGGGGTTTGCGGAGCTGGTGTGCTCCAATTCGCTGAAGGCGATGCGGCTGAATTCCGCAGCGGGACTGCTGAAGGCCGAAATGAAGGCGATGGATTCGCTGGTGGTGCGCTGCGCCGAGGAAACGGCGGTGAGCGCCGGCGGGGCCCTGGCGGTGGACCGGGAGGCCTTTAGCGACGCGATGACAAAAGCCATACGGGAGCTGCCTAATGTAACGGTGGTGACTGGCGAGGTGACTGAGCTTCCGGCGGGGAATGTCATCGTGGCCAGCGGGCCGCTGACCAGCGAGGCGCTTTCCGAAACGATCGGGCGGCTGTGCGGGGAAAAGTACCTGAGTTTTTATGATGCCTCCGCACCGATTGTTACCAAAGACTCCATTGATATGGAGCGGGTGTACTTTGCCACCCGGTACGACCGGGGCGAGGCGGATTATATCAACTGCTCCTTCAACAAAGAGGAGTATGAGGCGTTCCATGAAGCACTGGTAAATGCCAAAAGCGTGGAGCTGCATGAATTTGAGAAAGAGTACTTTAAGGTGTACGAGGGCTGTATGCCCATAGAGGTGCTGGCGAAGCGCGGCCTGGACACCATGCGGTATGGGCCGCTGCGCCCGGTGGGGCTGCGCGACCCCCGCACCGGACACCGTCCGTGGGCCAATATCCAGCTGCGGCGGGAAAACGCCGCCGGCACCATGTATAATATCGTTGGGTTCCAGACCAATTTGCTGTTCCCGGAGCAAAAGCGGGTCTTTTCGATGATCCCGGGGCTGGAAAATGCGGAATTTGTGCGGTACGGCGTGATGCACCGCAATACCTTCCTGGATTCGCCCCGGCTGCTGGATGGCTTTTTCCGGCTGAAGAAAGAGCCGAGGATCAGCTTTGCCGGGCAGATGACCGGCGTGGAGGGGTATATCGAATCCGCGGCGAGCGGAATACTGGCGGCGCATGCCGTGGCGGACCGGCTGCAGGGCAGGGAGCCGCTGCTGCCCCCGCCCGAAACGATGATGGGCGCTCTGTGCCGGTATATCAGTGATGAGAGCGTGGAGGATTTCCAGCCGATGGGCAGCAATATGGGCATTCTGCCGCCGCTGCCGGAGCTGATAAAGGGCAAGCAGGAGCGCTACCAGGCCATGGCCGACCGGGCGATGGCTGCGATGGAATCTTACCGGAAAGCGAGGGAAGAACGATGAGAATTATAGTGGATGCCTATGGCGGGGATAACGCCCCGGAGGCGGTACTGCGGGGCTGCCGCATGGCGGCAGATCAATGGAAGTGTGAGATCATACTGACCGGCGACGGCGAAAAGCTGCGTGCAAGGGCGGCGGAGCTGGGTGTTTCCCTGGAGGGGATGACGATAGCGGAGGCCCCGGATGTCTTCCCGATGGAAGCGGAGCCGACCGCTATTATGAAGCAATACAAGGACAGCAGCATGGCGCGCGGACTCCAGATGCTGGCGGAGGGCGGGGGCGAAGCCTTGGTTTCGGCCGGCAGCACCGGCGCGCTGGTGGTGGGCGGCACGCTCATTGTCAAGCGCATCAAGGGCGTGAAGCGCCCGGCCATCGGCACCGTGGTGCCCTGCAAGGATGGCTGCTTTATGATGCTGGATTCCGGCGCCAACCACGACTGCCGCCCCGAAATGCTGCGGCAGTTTGGGCTGATGGGCTCGGTATATATGAAGCGCATTCTGGGGGTGCCGAACCCCCGTGTGGGCCTGGTGAATATCGGTGTGGAAGAAACCAAGGGCACCGAATTGCAGGTGGAGGCCTACGGCCTGATGAAAGAGGCCGGGTACAACTTCATCGGCAATGTGGAAGCGCGCGAGGTGCCGCTGGGCGGCTGCGATGTGGCGGTGTGCGACGGCTTTACCGGGAATATCATCCTGAAGACCACCGAGGGCCTGGCCAAGCTCTTTATGAGCGAGATCAAGGGGATCTTTATGAAATCCCTTCCCAATAAGCTGGCGGCCGCCGTGGTGAAGAAGGATTTGGGCGCCTTTAAGCGGAAGTTTGATTCCGCCGAATACGGCGGGGCCCTGCTGCTGGGCACCAAGAAGCCGGTCATTAAGGCGCATGGCAGCAGCGATGCCAAGGCCTTCTACAATGCCATACGGCAGGCCATCAGCTGCTGTGAGAATAATATCATCGGCGAGATGGAAAGCCAGCTGGCGGTCGAGACCGCTGAGGCGGAATAAATTATATCCAAGTAAAAGAGGGTGCAGTTATGTCCATGGAGGCTTTGCAGGAGAGGATCGGTTATCGTTTTCACGATAAAGCGCTTTTGGAGCGCGCGCTGATTCATTCCTCCTACGCCAATGAAAGCCGGCAGAAAATAGAGTGCAACGAGCGGATGGAGTTCCTGGGAGATGCGGTGCTTTCCATCATTGTGGCGGATCATATCTTCCATAAGTTCCACCTGGCGGAGGGCGACCTGACCAGAATTCGCGCGAGCCTGGTGTGCGAAAAGAGCCTGTTTGAATTTGCCCAGAAGATACAGCTGGGCCAGGAGCTGCTGCTGGGTCATGGCGAGGAGCAGACCGGCGGCCGGGAGCGGCCCTCGGTGGTGAGCGATGCCTTTGAGGCGCTGATCGCCGGCATTTACCTGGACGGCGGGCTGGAGGCGGCCCAGCGGTTTGTGCTGCCCTTTGTGGAGGAGGACCTGACCCATGAGGCGGCGCCCTTTGTGGACTACAAGACCCGCCTGCAGGAGATCATCCAGAAGAACCCGGAGGAACGGGTAGAGTATGTGCTGGTTTCCGCCGAAGGACCGGACCACGATAAAAAGTTTGTGGTGGAAGTACACCTGAACAGCAATGTGATAGGCCGTGGTGCGAGCCGCAGCAAAAAGGGTGCCGAGCAGGCGGCAGCCCATGAGGCACTGACCCTGATGGGTGAGGAATGAAAACCAAAAATGAGCCGGTATTCCGTAAAAGGAGTACCGGCTTGTGGCTTTTATGGGGGAATTACAGCAGGGTGCCATTGGTGCGGATGGTGACGACCCGCAGGGGGATCGCCTTGCCGCTAGCAGCCAGAGCAGTGTGGGCGGCGTGCTCCAGCCCGCCGCAGCAGGGGACCTCCATGCGCAGCAGGGTGACGCTTTGGATGGAATTGGCCGCGAGAATGGCGGTGAGCCTTTCGGCGTAGTCGTAGGCATCCAGCTTGGGACAGCCGATGAGGGTGACGCGCCCCTGCATGAAGTCCCGGTGGAAATCAGCATAGGCGTAGGCGGTGCAATCGGCGGCGATGAGCAGATGCGCGCCGGCAAAGCAGGGCGCCCCGGGGGAGATCAGGCGGATCTGGCAGGGCCACTGGGCCAGCTGAGAGGGGATAGTGCCATCCCCAGCGGGAGCGGCTTGCCGCTGGAACAGCTTGGTGGCGGAACCGGGACAGCCATGGAAGGCGGCCTTCTTTTGGGCCATGTGCTGCTGCACGGCGGCTTCATCGTAGGCGGCGGCTTCCGGTTCCACAGAGGTGATGGCCCCGGTGGGACAGGCGGGCAGGCAGTCGCCCAGACCATCGCAGTAGTCATCGCGCAGCAGGCGGGCCTTGCCCTCCACCATGCCGATGGCGCCCTCGTGGCAGGCAGCGGCGCAGATGCCGCAGCCGGTGCATTTTTCCTTATCTATCTGGATAATTCTACGGATCATAGAACGACCTCCTTGCGGTGATGGGACCATTATACCGCAAATAAGGCGAAGAGAAAAGATTTTCTTGTGAAAAGGGCAAAAAAGGAGTATAATATTACCCTATAATGAGTTAGTATGCAATTTACCCCAAAACGAGAGAAACCTGACAGGACAGGAGGAGATGCCATGAAGCTGAAAGCGGTGGAAATGCAGGGGTTCAAGTCCTTCCCCGACCGCACAAAGCTGACCTTCGATGACGGGATCACGGTCATTGTGGGGCCAAACGGCAGCGGCAAAAGCAATATCAGCGACGCCATCAAGTGGGTGTTCGGCGAGCAATCGGTGAAGAGCCTGCGCGGCGCCAAGATGGAGGATGTGATTTTCGGCGGGTCCATCAGCCGCAAGCCGACCGGTTTTGCATGGGTGAGCCTGTTTATTGATAATACCGACCGCAGCATTGATATCGACAGCGATGAGGTGGTCATCACCCGGCGGCTGTACCGCAGCGGAGAAAGCGAATACCGCATCAATAATAACCCGGTGCGCCTGCGGGATATCAACGAGATGTTTATGGATACAGGCCTTGGACGGGATGGCTATTCGGTCATTGAGCAGGGCAAGATCGCGGAGATCGTGAGCGCGAAAAGCACCCAGCGGCGGGAAATTTTCGAGGAAGCCGCTGGAATCTCCCGGTTCCGCTACCGCAAGACCGAAGCGGAGCGCAAGCTGCAGCAGGCTGAGGATAACCTGGTGCGCCTGCGGGATATCATGCAGGAGCTGGAGGACCGGGTAGGCCCCCTGAAGGCCCAAAGCGAAAAGGCCAAGCAGTATGTGGTGCTGGCCGGGGAAAAGAAGTCGCTGGAGATCAGCCTGTGGCTGGAGCAGCTGACCAAACTGGGCCGGCAGCTGGCGGAGCTGGAGGACAAGACCCTGCTGGCTGCTAATGACCGCACCACCGCCCAAAGGCGGCTGGATGAGATCGAGCGGGAGCTGGAGGAGATCCAGCACAAAACACAGGACGCGAACCTGTATATTGAGCATAAGCGCGAGCGCATCAAGGAGTTTGAGGACGCGATCTCCAACGCTAAGGTGGAGGCGGCGGTCAAGCAGAATACCATTGATCATAATAACGATACCATCGCCGAGCTGGAAAAGGAGCTGGAGCGCAGCGAGCTTTCCGCCGGGGAGCTGGAGGAAAAGCTGACTGCCCTGCGGGAGGATTACCAAAACCGCCTGGACGAGGCCCAAAAGACCCGCGAAGCCTTGGAGGGGGGCCAAAAGGCGCTGGAGGCTCAGCGGCAGGAGGAGCACCGCCTGGCGGCGGAGCAGAGCGCGCTGGCGCTGCAAAAGGAGGAGCTGCAGGGGCAGATCCACCGGGCGGAGCTTTCGGCCGAGACGGCCGGAACACTGGCCGAGGAAACGGTGACCCGCCTGGAAGCGCTGCGCGGACAGGCCAAGGACAAGGATGAAAATCTGAGCCGCCTGCGGGAAGAACTGGCCGGACATAAGGCCTTTGCCGAAGAGCTGCAGGAGCGGCTGCAAAGCCTGCAGAACAGCAAGAACGGCTACCTGTATAAGCTGAAAAGCCGCAGTGATAAGCAGGCCGAGGCGGAGAGCCGCCAGCGCAACAGCGAAAAGCTGGCCGGTGAGAAACTGCAGCGTGCGCAGGTGCTTTCCGACCTGGAAAAGAACTACGAGAGCTTTAATAACAGTGTTAAGTTTGTGATGAAGCAGGCCGGCGCGGGTGCCCTGCGGGGCATCGTGGGTCCGGTATCCAGCCTGATCAAGACCGAAAACCGCTATTCCACCGCGGTGGAGATCGCGCTGGGCGCGGCGATCCAGAATATCGTGGCGCAGGATGAGGGCGCGGCCAAGCGGGCCATCGCGCTGCTGAAGGAGCGGGGCGCCGGACGGGCGACTTTCCTGCCGCTGACCAATCTCAAGGCGAACCCGGTAAGGGAAAGCGACCTAACTGCCCGGGGCGGCTATGTGGGCCTGGCCAGCGAGCTGGTGCAGTGCGATGACCGCTACCGTGTGGTGATGGATTCCCTGCTGGGACGCACCATTGTGGCGGAGGACATTGACGCCGCGACCGCCATCGCCAAGGCGTACAGCTACCGCTACCGGGTGGTGACGCTGGATGGCCAGGTGGTGAATGCCGGCGGCAGCCTTACCGGCGGTTCCGTCAATAAGAACGCGTCCATTCTTTCCCGCCGGGGAGAGATAGACGCCCTGACCGCAGAGGCGAAGAAATACGCAAAGCAGGCGGAGGAGCTGGAGGCCCAGCTGACCGAGCTGCGCCGGGAGACCGATACCATTCAGGCGACGGTGGACGGCATAGAGGCCGAGGAAAAGACCGCGCGGGAGGATCTCATTTCCGCCCAGACGCTGGTGGACCGCCTGGCCGCCAATGTGGAGGAAGCCGAACGCCTGAACGAGCAGGCGCTGCGGGAATACGATGACCTGACCGCCCGTATGGAGCAGCTGCGCCAGCAGAAGATCTCCGGCGGCGAGCTGGTGAAGAAACTGACCGAAGAGGTGGAGCGGCTGACCAGGCTTTCGGCCGAGGGTATGGCTGCCCACGAAATGTTGACTGCGGCCATCACCGAAGCTGCCGAAAAGGTGACTGCCCTGCAGATGGAGGACATCGCCCGGCAGAAGGACTGCGAAGCCGTCCAGATGGCCATTGAGCAGATGGAGGGCCAGCAAAGCGGCAGTGAGGCCGCCCTGGCCGCCTTGCGGGAACGACAGGAGCAGCTGAAAAAGGATAATGAGGCCATCCGGGAGGAGATCGAGCAGATCACCGCCGGGGCGCAAAGCGGCAGCAGCGAGATCGAGGAGCTGCGCCGGGATATCAAGGACGCCGATGCACAGCGTGACCAGCTGGAAATGCACCGCAATATCCTCTCCAAGGAAAACAGCGATGTCATCTCCCGCCGGGAGGCGGCCGCCAGCGAGCTGCTGCGCCTGCAGGAAAAGAGCGAAGGTATGCAGGAGCAGCAGAACAGCATCAGCGCCAAGATGTGGGAGGAATATGAGCTGACCCGCAGCGAAGCGGCCGAACAGGCCATCCCGCTGGAGGATGTGGGGGCGGCGCAGAAGCGCCTTTCCGAGCTGCGCGGCAAGATACGGGCGCTGGGTGCCGTGAATGTGGCAGCCATTGAGGAATACGAGGAAGTGAGCGGCCGGTACCGCTTTATGAAGGAGCAGATAGACGACGCCGAAAATGCCAAGAAGGAGCTGACACGGCTCATCACCGAGCTTTCGGCCCAGATGAGCGCGATCTTTACCGAGCGTTTTGCGGGCATCAACCGCTACTTTGGCGAGATCTTCCGGGAGCTCTTTGGCGGCGGACATGCCGAGCTGCGCCTGACCGATGCCACCGATCCCCTAGAAACGGGCATCGAGATTATCGTGCAGCCGCCCGGCAAGATCATCAAGAATCTTTCCGCCCTTTCCGGCGGCGAGCAGGCCTTTGTGGCCATCTGCATCTACTTTGCCATCCTGCGGGTCAATCCCGCGCCGTTCGTTCTCATCGATGAGATAGAGGCGGCACTGGACGATGTGAATGTCGGCAAGTTTGCCGCCTACCTGCACCGCATGACCGATCATACCCAGTTTATTTCCATCACCCACCGCCGCGGCACCATGGAACAGGGCGATGTGCTGTACGGCGTCACCATGGAGGAGGAGGGCATCAGTAAGCTGCTGCGGCTGGATGTGGCCGAGATGGAAAAGAAATTTGGCAAGAGCCTGAACTAAGGAGAACCAATGGGATTTTTTGATATTTTCCGCAAAAGCGTAAAAAAGACCAAGCAGAGCCTGAGCCTGGAGCTGGATAGTTTCTCCGGGAAGATCACCTTTGATACCTTGGAGGAGCTGGAGGAGATCCTCATCCTGGCCGATGTGGGTGTGACCACAGCGGGCAAGATCTGCTCCCGGCTGGGCGAGCGCATCAAGCGCCGGAACATTGATTCCACCGAGCTGCGGGAGAATCTCTGCGAGATCGTGACCGAGCTGATGGAGCCGGATGAGCCGCTGGTGACGGAGACCAAGCCCAGCGTGGTGCTGGTGGTCGGCGTCAACGGGGTGGGCAAGACCACCTCCATCGGCAAGCTGGCCTATTGGCTGCAGGGCCAGGGCAAAAAGGTGCTGCTGGGCGCGGCGGATACCTTCCGGGCGGCGGCCGCCGATCAGCTGGAAATCTGGGCGGGCAGAAGCGGTGCGTCCATCGTCCGCCAGCACGAGGGCGCGGACCCGGCCTCCGTGGTGTTTGACGGCATTCAGTCCGCCAAGGCCAGGGACGTGGACGTGATTCTCATTGACACCGCCGGACGGCTGCACAACAAGACGAACCTGATGAACGAGCTGAACAAGATCAGCCGCATTGTGGCGCGGGAGCTGCCCGACGCCGCCAAGGAGGTTCTGCTGGTTCTGGACGGCACCACCGGCCAGAACGGCCTGATTCAGGCAAAACAGTTCAAGGAAATTGCGGGGGTCACGGCGATTGCCCTGACCAAGCTGGACGGCACCGCCAAGGGCGGCATCGTCATCGCCGTGGCGGACGCCCTGCAAATTCCCGTGAAGTTTGTGGGCGTGGGGGAGCAGGCGGACGACCTGATGCCCTTCAGCGCGAAGGAATTCGTGGAAGCATTGATCTGAGGAAGTATCATGAAAGTAGTTTTGGCAAGCAAAAACAGACATAAATGGGAAGAAATCCGGAAAATCACCGAGAAATTCGACATGGAACTGGTGATGGAGTCCGACCTGGGCGTGGACATTGACGTGGAGGAAACGGGAACTACCTTTGAGGAAAATTCCTTTCTGAAAGCCAACGCAGTCATGCGGGCCACCGGGCTTCCGGCGCTGGCGGACGATTCCGGCATTGCCGTGGACGCCCTGAACGGGGAACCCGGCATTTACTCCGCCCGGTACGGCTTCGACGATACGCTGGACGACTGGGGCAGATTGCAGCTGCTGCTGAAAAACACGGAAAACGTTCCGGACGGCCAGCGTCAGGCGCAGTTCGTCTGCGTCATCACCATGGTCACGCCTGAAGGCAAGGTGATTCAGGCCCGGGGCGAGGTGCACGGCGAGCTGCTGCGCGCCCCCGCCGGGACGGGCGGCTTCGGCTATGACCCCATTTTCTACTATCCGCCCTTCGGCAAGACGCTGGCGGAGGTGACGCCTGAGGAAAAGAATCAGGTGTCCCACCGGGCGGTGGCGCTGCGGGCATTTTACGACAAACTCAAGGAGGAAGGCTATGCTGACAAGTAAACAGCGCGCCGAGTTCCGGGCGCAGGCGAACAGCTTGGAAACCACCCTGATGGTGGGCAAGGACGGCGTGACGGAGGCAGTGGTCGCGGAAGCGGACAAGCTGCTCACCGCACGGGAGCTGGTGAAGGGCAAGGTGCTGGAAACCGCCCTGATGAGCGCGCGCGAGGTGTCCGACGCCATCTGCGAGGCCACCGGCGCCGACGGCATTTCCTGCGTCGGTTCCAAGTTCGTCATCTGGCGGTTCAGCGAAAAATGTCAGGCCGAGCGCAACCAGACCGGCCGTGCCAAACACAAGGAGACCCCCAAGTCCAAGGCTGACCCGGTAGGCAAGGGCGTTCGCGCCCGCCGTCAGGCAGCCCGTCAGGCGCGGGAGCAGCGCAACCAGTATTTCCGGGAACAGGCCATCGAAAAGTCCATTGAGCAAAGCCGGGAACGGCAGCAGAGAAAGCAGAAATAACCCGAACGGTGCCACAAAGGAACAGCAGCGGAATTCTTCTTCCGCATTTTGCGGGATAAACAGGTACAGGAGCGGTGCAAATGGAACGAATCGGCATTTACGGTGGAACCTTCAATCCCCCACACGCCGGCCACATTCAGGCGGCGAAGCAGGCGGTCACGGCGCTGAACCTCGACAAGCTCGTGATCGTCCCCACGAGTATTGCGCCCCACAAGACGATACCGGAGCACTCGCCCACCCCGCGACAGCGTCTCGAAATGCTGCGCATTGCCGCGGCGGACTGCCCGAAGGCCGAGGTTTCGGACATCGAGCTGAACCGGGGCGGCGTCAGCTACACCTTCCAGACCGTATCGGAGCTGAAGGAGCGCTATCCTGACGCGGAGCTGATTCTGCTCATGGGCAGCGATATGTTCCTGTGCTTCGATCAGTGGAAGCAGCCAGACGACATCCTGAAAAATGTGGAGCTGGGCGTTTTCTACCGGGGAAACAAGGGAGAAAAAACCGCCGTTGCCGAAAATAAGGCGAAGCTGGAGCAGCGGGGGGCAAAAATCCGACTGGTGGAAAACGACATTGTCGATATTTCCTCCACCCAGCTGCGGCGGATGCTGGCGTTCCACTGCGCGGGGCCGTTTCTGTCCCCCGGCGTGGCGGCGTACATTCGGGAACATGGGCTGTACGATGTGAACGCCCAGTGGAAAAATCTCCCCATGGTGGAGTTGGAGCAGGTTGTTGTCCGGCTGCTGAACCCCAACCGGGTGGCGCACGTCTTAGGCTGCCGGGATACGGCGGTGGCGCTGGCCAAACGCTGGGGCGCGGACGTGACCGACGCCGCCCGGGCGGGCATTCTTCACGATATTACCAAGGCGCTGGACGGGCCGCTGCAGTTGACAGTCTGTGCCGAATATGGTAAAATATTAGGCGAATTTTCCAGAAAATACCCCCGAACCCTCCACGCCCTTACCGGTTCCATGGTGGCGGAGCGGATTTTCGGGGAAAACGAAGCGGTGGTCTCCGCCATTCGCAGCCACACCACGGGAAAAGCGGACATGAATCTGCTGGAAACCATCATTTATGTGGCAGACTATATGGAGCCGAACCGAAGCTTTCCCGGCGTGGAACAGCTTCGGGAGCTGGCGTTTTCCAATCTGACCGCGGCGCTGAAGCTGGGGCTGGAAATGACGCTGGAACATCTGAAGGAGCAGGGGAACGAGGTTTCGCCGGAGTCCAGAGAAGCTCTGGACTGGCTAAACCGTCAGGAAGCAGAAGCCCTGTAGAAAGGAAGAAGTTATGTTAACCCCAAAAGAAATCGCTTACGAGGTTACCAAGGCGCTGGACGCCAAAAAAGGACAGAACATCAAGCTGCTGAAAATTGACCGGGTCAGCTCGCTGGCGGATTATTTCCTGATCTGCACCGGCACTTCCGGCACCCACGTCAAGACGCTCTGCGACTATGCCGAGTATACGCTGGAGCAGCTGGGGGAGCAGATGCTCAGCCGGGAAGGCCACCGGGGCAATTCCTGGGAGCTGCTGGATTACGGCAGCATTGTCGTCCACGTTTTTACCGAGGAAGCCCGGAAGTTCTACGATCTGGAACGCCTGTGGGCGGACGCGGAACTTGTGGATATCCGGGATATCATCATCGAAGAGAATTAGTATATATCCGGCTGACCGAAATGCAGCCGGTTTGAGAGGTGTGTTCGGCATGAATTACGATTACGCAAAAATTGAGGCCAAGTGGCACAGGTACTGGCAGGAGCATAATACCTTCTACACCGACGTGTGGGATTTCTCCAAGCCCAAATACTATGTGCTGGATATGTTCCCGTATCCCTCCGGCGTCGGCCTGCACGCGGGCCATCCCGAGGGCTACACGGCGACGGATATCGTCTCCCGCATGAAGCGGATGCAGGGCTACAACGTGCTGCACCCCATGGGCTATGACTCCTTCGGCCTGCCGGCGGAGCAGTACGCCGTGAATACCGGCCATCATCCCAACGGCTTTACCCAGAAGAACATCGAGACCTTCTCCGCTCAGCTGAAGGAGCTTGGCTTCGATTACGACTGGTCGAAGATGATCGCCACGTCCGACCCGTCCTTCTATAAGTGGACGCAGTGGATCTTCAAGAAGCTCTACGAGGCGGGCTACGCCAAGCGCATTGAGATGCCCGTGAACTGGTGCGAGGAGCTGGGCACCGTGCTCAGCAACGACGAGGTCATCGACGGCAAGTCCGAGCGGGGCGGCTATCCCGTGGTCAAGAAGAACATGATGCAGTGGGTCATTGACCAGCCCGCCTTTGCGGAGAAGCTGCTGGAAGGTCTCAACGAGATCGACTGGCCGGAATCCACCAAGGAGATCCAGCGCAACTGGATCGGCAAATCCACCGGTGTGGAGGTGGACTTCCAGCTGGTGGGCGGCGGTGAATTCTCCATCTACACCACCTGCATCGAGACAATTTACGGCATTACCTTCATGGTGCTTGCCCCCGACGGCAAGATCGTGCAGAGCCTGATGGATCGGGTGCAGAACAAGGAAGCGGTTCAGGCGTACATCGACGAGTCTGTGAAGAAGAGCGACATGGATCGTACCGAGCTGAACAAAACCAAGTCCGGCTGCCGTCTGGAGGGTGTCTACGCCATCAACCCCGTCAACGGCAAACAGGTGCCCGTGTTTATCGGCGACTTTGTTCTGGCGAGCTACGGCACCGGCGCGGTCATGGCCGTGCCCAGTCACGACCAGCGTGATTTCGAGTACGCTCAGGTGCATAACATCCCCATGATTCAGGTCATTGACGGCGCGGACGTGTCCGAGCACGCCTTTGAGAAGCAGGATTATCTGGGCAAGGGCTGCAAGCTCATCAACTCCGAGGAGTTCACCGGCCTGACGGTGGAGGAGGCCAAGGAGGCCATCACCTGCAAGCTGGAAAAGGCTGGCGTGGCCAGAAGAAAGGTCAACTACCATTTCCGGGAGTGGATCTTCGCCCGTCAGAGATATTGGGGCGAGCCGGTTCCCTGCGTGTACACCGACGACGGAAAGACCTACTTCCTGCCCGACGACGAGCTGCCCCTGATCCTGCCGGAGCTGGAGGATTACAAGGGACGCAACGGTCAGGCACCGCTGGAAAACGCCACCGAGTGGAAGAAGTATGACCGTAACGGCATTCACGGCGTCCGGGAGACGTCCACCATGCCCGGCAGCGCCGGTTCCTCCTGGTATTATTTCCGCTATATCGACCCCAAGAACGACAAGGTGTTCTGCGACCCCGAGCTTGCGAAGCACTGGATGCCCGTTGACCTGTATGTTGGCGGCCCGGAGCACGCCGTGGGTCATCTGATGTATTCAAGGATCTGGAACCGCTTCCTGTACGATCAGGGGCTGTCTCCCGTGAAGGAGCCGTTCAAGAAGCTGGTGCATCAGGGCATGATCTTGGGTGAGAACGGCATCAAGATGGGCAAGCGCTTCCCGGAATTCGTGGTGAATCCCAGCGACGTGGTGCGGGAGTACGGCGCGGATACCCTGCGGCTGTACGAGATGTTCATGGGGCCGCTGGAGGTGTCCAAGCCCTGGAGCACCACCGGCGTGGTGGGCGCAAAGAAGTTCATCAACCGCGTCTGGAACTTCTTCACCGAGGAAAAGAACATCACCGATACCGACGACGGCAAGCTCACCAAAATCTATCACCAGACGGTGAAGAAGGTCACCTCCGACTTTGAAGCGCTGGGCTTCAACACGGCCATTGCCCAGATGATGGTGTTCGTCAACGAGGTCTACAAGAACGGCAGCTGCCCCAAGGCCTATGCCGAGGGCTTCATCAAGATGCTTTCCTGCATCACGCCTCACGTGGGCGAGGAGATCTGGCAGCTGCTGGGTCATGACGATACCATCGCCTACGAAAGCTGGCCGACCTATTCCGAGGAAAAGTGCAAGGATGCCGAGGTGAACATCGCGGTGCAGGTCAACGGTAAGATGCGCGGCACCGTGCTGATGGCGGCCGATCTATCCAACGAGGAAGTGGTGGCAAACGCCGTGGCGGACGAAAAAATTGCCAAGTTCCTGCAGAAGCAGGGCGGCCAGATCGTGAAGACCATTGTGGTAAAGAACAAGCTGGTCAACCTGATCGTCAAGTGATCCGATTTCCGGAATGGTTTCAGATTTTCTTTGGAGTTCGGTATAATTTGTGAATTTTTAGAATTATTCCTTGACAATTCGGGAAAGAACAATTATAATGTATCAAGCCGGTATGGCCCTGAAAGCATCCTGGATCGAGCCGGATGCCATCGGAGGGAGGGAAAACAATGTCTGAAATTCGCGTCAAGGAGAACGAGTCTCTGGAGAGTGCTCTGCGTCGTTTTAAGCGCAGCTGTGCCAAGGAAGGCGTGATTGCTGAGGTTAAGAAGCGTGAGCATTATGTCAGCCCCAGCCTGAAGCGGAAGCAGAAGTCCGAAGCTGCCCGTAAGAACAAGAGAAAGTTCTATTGATCCCTCATGAAAACAGTTAAAACCGCTCTGGGTAACCAGAGCGGTTTTTGCGTAAAAGAAGATAAAAGCAGTTTCCCCGCAGCCAATCGGCTGTGGGGAAACTGTTAGTACCGGTTTTAATATGTAACTTCTCCGTCGTGGGTCATCAGGGTGGCGCTTTCTACTGCGGGAATGGCGAGAACCTTTTCTATCAGGGCACCCTCGTCTTTCGTCTTCAGCTCAACGATCATGTCAATGCCCGTGCCGGTCATATTCCGGGGCTTGATTTTGTAAAACCGGGTGCCGTCTTTCAGCACCTGCTCCAGCTCGGCCTGAATTTTGGAATCCGTGCCGTTGACCAGCAGGAGCAGCGCGGGCTTCACGTTGGGGACAAAATGAAGAAGCAGCATGACTATGGTAATCAGAATGGAGGCTTCCACGGCAACCTCAAACAGACCGGCACCGCAGATGATGCCCACAGAAATCGTCCAGAACAAAAACGCCAAATCCATGGGGTCTTTTACCGCAGTCCGGAAACGGACGATGGACAGCGCACCCACCATGCCAAGAGAGATTACAACGCTGGACTGAATGGAGATGATGATGGAGGCGGTGATCATGGAAATCACCGGCAGGGAAATGGCGAAGGACTTGGAATAGAAGGCTTTCCGGCAGACGGCACGGTAGATCACGAAAATGTACGTGCCGATCAGGGCGGTGAGGATCAGCGTTCCTACGATGGACGTGGTAGAGAGGTCAGAATTGAACTGGTTCAAAAACGATTTTTTCAAAACATCCTGAATGCTCATGTTTTTCTCCTTATACTGTGAATTTTCTACATAAATAATACTTTGAGAACGCGGTCTGGGTCAGTCTGCCCAGATTTATGACTTCGTACAGGAAGTCCGGCAGAAACGCGTCGTACTTTACTTCCAGAATGTGCTTGCCGGTGGGGAGAACCGGTCGCAGAGGCAAGTAGGGGTCAAAGAAGCCGGAGATGTTCGTAGTGCTTCCAATGTTCCGGTCGAAGGTAATCCGGACATTCCCGGGCGCATACACGAAGGGGGTGCGCTCGTAGGCAACGATCACGTTCGGCTTCAGATTGTCCTGCTCGTGCAGTAAGAAAAGCTTTCGCAGCAGGTCGCTGTCAACGGCGGATTCCGGCAAAGACCCATTCAGAATCATAGTAAGCTGGTCTTTCGTCAGCGGACAGCTGACCTTATTGGTCATGGTATGCTCTTTCCGCTTGCATTCCAGCGTGATGCGGCAATCCGAGGCATTGTAGATTCGGATACGGAACTTCTCTCTGGGGTCGGTGCCGTTTTCGTTTTCCAAAAAGCAGCGGTTCTGCGCATCGTCAAAGTAGATGCTTCGGATGCTGTATGTCCCTGTTGCCGACGCATGGGAATCCGAAGGACAAATGTGGCGTATTCTTGCGAGGATCAGCTGAAGCTCTCCCTCGGAGCAGACGTATTTCAGCTCGTTCCGATAATGTCTGTCCTCGGAAACATCCGAATGGAGTAGTTTTTCAAGTTCTCTCATTGTACCTTCGCAAATACGGCTTCCAGAGTAATCCCGCCGTCAACAGAAACTGTGACCGTTTCCCCGGCTCCGTCCGCGTCTCCTCCGTGGCACCCCCGCTGTGCACACCCACCTTCGGGTACAGGTTCCCGCTGGAGAACACCACGATGCGGCTGCTTTGGTACCGCTCGGCCACCCGGCTGGGCAGCCAGGTGTTCATCGCCCAGGTGGCGTATTCATTGCCGTCCGTGCCGAACTTTTTGCCCGCCATGTAGATGACGCTCGGATGAATCGGCGTGTTGTGCCGGTTGTACCACTGGACGAATTCGCGGATA
>ERZ779869.1476-NODE-1476-length-21731-cov-8.619764_pt1 | contig 21731 bp, 22 predicted proteins | sample MGYA00511557_ERZ779869 | MGnify/ENA primary metagenome ERZ779869 (study PRJEB29588, sample SAMEA2154620) | human gut metagenome | biome: human gut; feature: human-associated habitat; material: faeces | place: Denmark | collected 2008/2010 ... | reverse complement strand
GATCGGTCGCCAGTTCGACGATCCGCTCGTCGCCGGATGGTTCGACAGCGGATGGAACATCGTGCGCAACGAGAACGAGATCATCGTCCCCCACCACACCCGCATCCGGCGAACGCGCCGTGAGCAGACCGCCGAGCGGACGATCCGGCGGCCCGACCGCGTAATGGTGAAAGAGGGGCGCGCCGTGGTGGTCGACTACAAGTTCGGACTCCGCGAAAACCCCGACCACCGGCGGCAACTCGGCGAATACATCGAGCTGCTGCGCGAAATCGGATACACGCAGGTGGAAGGCTATCTGTGGTACGTGCGCATGGAACGGATCGTGTCAATCGACGGCTGACGTCTTCGATTCATTGGGATCAAGCCAAAAGAAAAAACTTCCCAATCGATTCTTCGGGAATATCTTCGATTCGTGGATTTCCTGCGAGGAGCTGGGTTACACCTTCCCCCTCCCCAAAAAATCACAACGGCTATCTACAAAAAGTATATTAAAGCATATTATCTGATATTCAGATTGTTATTCATCATAATATCGGTAGAAATATCGAGAGGCCGGACGACTCTGCCAAAATTATTTTTGTCCACCTTAAAAAAGCAGAGTTTATGCGCAGTACTTTCAAGGTCTTGTTCTACCTCAAACGAACAAAGAACCCCCCGCGTGCAGTCTATCCGGTTATGGGCCGCAGCACGATCAACAGCACGATTTCTCAGTTCAGTGCCGAAATCAACGTTCCGGAACAACTGTGGAAGGTTCGTTAAAGGCGGCCGAGCCAAAGGCAAGAGCATCGAGTCGGAACGCATCAACCGTCATCCGGACAATATCCGCATCCAGATCGGCAAACATTATCGGTCGATTTGCGATCACGATGCCTACGTCACGGCCGAAAAAGGTCAAGAACGTCTGGCTGGGTATGGGAGAACGATACCGCGGACTCTTGCGGAGGTTTTCGAACATGACACGAATGATCTTTTCAAACGTATCGGCGTAGATCGCTCGGAAAGTACCTGGTGGCGCTATCGGGCGGTACTGGGTCATCTTCGTGCCTTTCTGAAACACGAGTACAACCTCCACCATATTCCGCTGCTCGAATTGGAACAGTCGTTCATCGAGCAATATCACGTCTATTTGAAAACTGTCTGCCGTTCGAAGGCGGGAAGCGTATGTCGCTACATGGATCGTTGGAATAACGTGGTGAAAATTTCGTTCGAAAACGGTCTTATGCCGCGGAATTCGTTCGCACTTTGCCGCTATTCCGCTCCGAGGGAACCGAGAACCTTTCTCAGCGAGAAGGAACTGCGGATTTTTCAGACGACACGATTGAAGAGTGCCAAACACGAATACCACCGCGACCTGTTTCTCTTTTCCCGTTTTACGGAAATCTGCTACAAAGACATGCGCTATCTGACCTGTGAACAAATCATACCGGATACCAAGGGGCACCTGCGGATACACGGTAACCGCTGCAAAACGGGTGGAGAGTATACGATCAAATTTCTCCCCGCAGCTTTGCGTCTTCTGGAAAAGTATCGCGGAACAGCTCCTCGTCGCTTGCATTCGATATGCCGAGACTTAGCAGTATCAATTGCTCCTTGCGTCGTATTACCAAACAGTGCGGTATCTCACGGCACATAACCTTTCATGCAGCACGTCATACGTTCGCCACGACACTCTGCCTTTCACAGGGTATTCCTTTGTCAACAGTTTCCAAGATACTGGGACATAAACAGATCACCACGACACAGATCTATGTGCAAACCACGCCGATAATGATCGAAAATGCGATCGATCGTGTCGAATCCCGGCTGGGCGGTAAATTCGCAGCATAACGAAACCATTGCAGAAGTCTTCCATTGCAAGGAAATACCTGCAATTTATTCAATGAATAATAAATGACTGCATAAAGTCATACCCTCGACACGTTACGGGCATTGAATCCGCTCTACGACCACGAACACAGCCTGACGCAGAAGAACGCCGAAACGGTCGATACCATGAAATGATACATCGAATCGACAGTCAGCAGTGCGGCGATCGGGTATAATACGTCACCCTGCAACCGGGGTACTACCGCCATACGGAGAAATCTCTGCCGCAGGAGCAATGGAATGCGCTTGACGTCTCGATCGCCTACTGCCGAATCTACAACGCTCCGTATCCCCTCAGTCGTGTATGACGATCTTCGGCACACGGGCTGCGAGCGTGTGGAAAGTGTGGTGCCGAAGTATTGCACCTGACCTGTGCGGTGGAGCCCGACGATTCTATGTCGCTCTCGATAGGGGCAATCGGCGGCTGTTGATCGAGCACATTGCGTGTGCTGTTCGAGGACAAGACGAGGAATGCCCTTCTAAGGAGCCGAGTGTCCTTGTTTGCGAAAGATGCGGCTCGCGTGAGATACAGATGATGGCGTGGGTCGATCCTAATACGTTGGAGTATGTATCCTCGATAGACGCGGATGCTGACGATCAATGGTGCGACGCGTGTCAGGAGCACGTATGGTTTTGTTCGTTCGAAGAGTTCGGAGATAACCTCGATGCCTGGTGGTTGGCAGTGGACTTCCCGAAAATGGAACGGATTACGGGATTGTCTGCGGCGAATTATCCGGCGGATGACGAGGGACAAGCGTTCCTCGATGCCTGCAACACCTGGTGGAAAACCCTTGATTACGAACGAAAACGGGCTATCTGGATGGAGAACGACGAGAGTCGGGCGGAATGACACAGCAAAGACGCAATAGAACCGTGCCCCGAGATCGGCATAACGGATCAAGGGTACCACGGTCTTCCCCCCCCCGAAGAAGTGTAGCGGTTGGTTCCAAGTTTTGCCGAAGGGATAGTAATCTTATGGTCAAGATCGATTCTATCCGGCATTTCCTTCGCCACTACGCGCTTACAATCCTAATGATCGGTCAGAAAATAACGTACCCTTATTTGTATTGTCATTACATATCTAAGAACTCTCTCTATTATGTGAATTTTCTACATCATAATAAAGACGCAGAGCCGTGAATATATTCACGGCTCTGCGTCTTACGTCAATTTTCTGCTGGAACGAACTTGTATTTAAATCTGGTTTTCGAATTTTTAAATATAAATCTTCCGGTTTCCCATTTATTTCCTTTTTTCCATTTAATCTTTTGTGTTTCTGTTATTAATCTATTCTTCTTAATTATAAGAGTATCCCTTTGAGGTGGTCGTATAAATCCCAATATTACACTATCTATAGCCCGCATCATACTATCTTTAGTTTCTTCTGCATATAATGTATTCCCTATTCGAGACCATTTACCTGTCCAATCAATTGCACCTGCATCAAACTTCGAATAAGACCGGTATGTTGAGTCCGGATTAATAGTAATGTAAGAACATTCATAAGGGCCTCTAAGACCTCTACATTTATAACTATATTTCCCGTATTTTAATATCGGAGAACAGGCATATAGCACACAGCCAATCACCAACAATCCAAAAATCCTTTTCATCATTTCTTTTTAGGTAAATAGGTTTTGTTATTAATTCTAAATGCTATATAGTGTTTATCCGCAGCGGATTGATATGTATATTCGTTGGAAAATGGAGTGAAACCGTTTGCCGAATAGACCGTTATACTTTGACTGGGTAGGCCTTTATAGGAGTCTCTACCTTTCCAATCCGATACATAATGTCCAAACATCTCGCCTCGTTCATAAGCTGTTTCTTCATCCGTAAGATCATATAAAAAATTCGATCCCTTTCCAAGTGGGTTGGCGCCTAATTCTCCTTTCTCAAATTGATATGCATGTTTCAATTCGTGAGCAAACAATCCCAAGGGGCTATCAGCAGGGATCAACACATCCATTGTTCCGGCTTCCTCGTTATACACAAAAGCTCCATTCCCATCGTTGCCGTTTGATATGGTAATCCCATATAGCTGGTCTGAATCACGTAAAGCCGCAATTTCTTTCGTTACCTGATCTAATCTCGCATTTCTTGCTTCTGCTTTTTTAATTTTACGGTCTGTTCTTTTACTGTTTTTGGCTGTCCGTCCGGCTTCATACCTTGCAATTTCCGCATTGTTTCTCCGTCTCATGTCGTCTATTTCCTTTTCCAACTCTTCGATCCATTCTTCGAGAGCGTCGGTTGTCTCCATCCCGTTGGGATCGATCAAGCGAATTGGATTACCCAAGCAATAATTGTATTGGCCAATCGGATAGTATTTCTCGGACATCGGATCCTGCTGCAAGAACATTACCCCTTCGGAATCGTAGAACCGTGCACCGAAATCGGCATAATCGATCTCTTGGAATCGCAGATGTTGTTTTTCCTTACCGGAGAAGGTGTAGCGATTATCCGATGTCGGCATGTCGGGCTGCGCCCACTCCTTGCCGAAGGGATAGTAATCCTTGCGGTCGAGGTCTTCGCGGCCTGTCGGCGTCACCTTCGCCACGACACGTGTACTGCCCAGATGATCGGTCAGGAAATAGTGCACCTCCGAGTTTGCGCCGTTGTTCGTACCGACGATCCGACCGCCACCGAACGAGGCGCTTTCGAATGTCCCGTCATTATATACCAAAGAACCTGCGTAACGTGTGGGTTCGTTGTCGTCGTATCCGCACACCTTGATCTTCGTACCGTCGGAAAGATAGGTATAGTACAATCCCATATCCCCTTCGGTATAAATCACCGTAGGCAAGTTAAGTAAATTATAGTAAATATAAAAGCCCATCAAGGCGTTTCGCCGGATATTGTTATTGGAAATCGGCGGCGTGAAAATTCACGCCGCCGATTTCTCAATCAAACATTAGCCTTCCCATAACTTTAAATTTTTGACCATTCCAGATCAATGAATTCTTTTTGATCATTATGGTATCATCAATCTCCCACAAATGATAAAGGCCAAATAAGTCATCTTGTAAAAAATCTACATAAAAGACATTGTTCTCATTATTTTTTACTTGATAAACTGATGTACGCAAATATGTATAGGCTCTTTCAGTTCTTAATTTGCCATCTTCGAATGCTACGAGCGCAATCGTTTCTATTTTAGGAAATTTAAGCTTTGATAACTTTAAAACACTACAATCTTTAGCGATCTTATAATTATTCCCATTGATTTGGATAAACAGGTTTGTTTCTAAAAAATAACGATCTCGATTTGATAAAATAATTAAGCGATCCTCAATATTACATCTCTGTTCGAAAACTTTTATGGGAATACTGTCATGTTTTACTGAAATAAGCTGAACCTTATTATCACCTATTCTTTTCCATTGCCCATATGCCCATGTGCTTCCACTAACGACGGAAAAATTGTGGTATTTAAATGTTTTATTTGCAGTCAACTGTAACAATTCAGAATAACTTTCGTAATTTCCTACAATAGCATGTTGTGAAGTCGCACATGAAATAAATATCAATAATCCTCCAAATAATATCCCCCAATTTAATACTCTCATAAATACTCTCATATTTTTTAATACACGTATTGACCATTACTGTTTTTTATCCCTTTTATCCAAGGTGCTGTTATACCTCTCAATTTTGTAGGCCGACCTCCGCGATCTGAGAAAGGAAGAGTTTCATATCCAGCCAATACAGCTTGATTTTGATAAGCCTGAATTTCACGCGCTGGGGAACTAAGGCCACCTAATGCTTGTCCATTTTGATTTACTCTAAGATCTCCTAATGCAATCTGAGCTCCGTGAGTAGCTTCATGAACACGATTATAGAATGTCCCATTATTTCGCATCGTCGTCACTCCATCGGTATTAGTTGAAGTGAGTCCATCTTCATCCTCTACTGTTTCAAATGTGAAGATATTAGGATTATCTTCACTTCCCATTTTATCAATACCTTCTGAAAGATAGGTTAGATTATCTTGCTGTATATCTATTTCTGCTAATTTTTGTTTTTCTTTTGCAATTCGTTCTTCTTTCTTTTCCTGACTTAGTTTAGTGTTATCATTGATCTTATTAATTCGGTTATTTATCCTTTTTTCCTGACTTATTAATGCATTAAGAGCCGCGTTAATCGCGTCTTTAATTTGTCGGGCTATTTCTGCATCTTGAATAGGGTCATCCCACCTTTTTCCATCAAGATCAATTCTATTAATAGGATTATTTCCGCAGTAAGCATAGGGAGACACTTGAAATGAATATTCCGATAAAGGATCTTGCTGTAAGAAAATGCCCGTTTCAGAATCGTAGAACCGTGCTTCGAAGTCGGCATAATCGATCTCTTGGAATCGCAGATGTTGTTTTTCCTTACCGGAGAAGGTGTAGCGATTATCCGATGTCGGCATGTCGGGCTGCGCCCACTCCTTGCCGAAGGGATAGTAATCCTTGCGGTCGAGGTCTTCGCGGCCTGTCGGCGTCACCTTCGCCACGACACGTGTACTGCCCAGATGATCGGTCAGGAAATAGTGCACCTCCGAGTTTGCGCCGTTGTTCGTACCGACGATCCGACCGCCACCGAACGAGGCGCTTTCGAATGTCCCGTCATTATATACCAAAGAACCTGCGTAACGTGTGGGTTCGTTGTCGTCGTATCCGCACACCTTGATCTTCGTACCGTCGGAAAGATAGGTATAGTACAATCCCATATCCCCTTCGGTATAAATCACCGTAGGCAAGTTAAGATTATTATACGATATTTCAAAACCTATTAAAAAATTCATTCTACTTCAAAGTTAAAAATCGGATTAGAAAAATTTCTAATCCGATTCCTATTATCGCATTGATAGAGGCTAATTAAACGGGAAGTTAAAATTTGATTCTCCTGATTCCCATTTTTCTACATCCTCTTTTACTTCATCGATATAATCTTTATTATATGATTTTTTCGTCTGCAATGAATCAAGTTCCCGGTTCATCCGATCTGCCCCGATTATTTCTGCCCGATGATAAATCTGCAAATAATGCAATCCCGCAAACCGAGAATCTTTCCATATCGCCGCCTTATCGGGCAAACGCATTATAGAGTCGAAAACAGGCTGATTTAATGAAAGATATCGATCGATTTCCTCTACGATATTATTGTAATGAATGTCTCGTTCAATCATATTTCCGCAAGACTCAGCGCGCTTCGCCTTTATCTTTTCGATAATGATCGATTCCATTAACGCAAACTGCTCGGTATCTATCGAATCGATCGTTTCGATCGCCTTTTCATAGTCTCGCTTATGGAAATATACGAATCCCTTATTATACAGAATAATATCGCGTTCCACACATTCGCACTTCGCCGCGGCATTGAGATACACCAACGCCGAATCGAGATAAATAGAATCGGGATTCAGGGACATGAAAAAACTATCGACCCATTTGGCACCCTGCGATATGAGTCTTTCGTATTCCTTGATTCGCAGCCGTTGTGACCGTTCGGAGGAACAACGCAGTTGAAAGAAGAGGAAACAAAACAAAGTTAAGATTAAGGAACATTGCAAAATCTTTGATATTTTTTTCTTATTCATATATATTTACTTAAGGTTTATCACAACTGCTGTAATATACATCTTTGTTGGATCGGGATTTCCTGCTTTAATTTGTATTTTTGAAATCGATCCAGGAGATAACTCTTTTGCCGGAATAGTCGTACTTCCGGATAATACCTTACTATTAGAGGCTCTTATACTGTTAGTAGAGTTATTATACATCATTGTTTCTTGCTCATTGCCATTGTTGGTAACGACTATTTTCCCGTCCTGAAGATTTCCAGCTTGTGAGGATTGGGCATAATTGCCTGATATTGTAATTCCATCAAATGTTGCTCCCATATTATTGTTGGGACTTGATTCTCCATATGAAATATTCGGAGTAATCGTTACATTACCTTCTACTTTTGACCTATCAACGGCTGTGATTACAGTTGCTACTCCTTCCGCTCTTGTCGATATATTGGGCGTATTTAAGGCGCTGGACTCATCCGCGAAACCAATAGCTGTTAATTTTTCTTCACCCCTATATGAATTTGAAATGCCTAAATCAGTTAATATATCATTATTATTACTCCCTACATAGACATAGCCATCTGGGGTCTCGGTATTCTTGGTTACATTATCCATCCATAAATAATTATTACCATCAATACCTCTCACCCAATCTTTTCCGTCCAGATCAATTCTACTTATCGGATTCCCCGCACAGTAACAGTATTGTCCGATCGGATAGTATTTCTCCAGCAGCGGATCCTGCGTGAACCATCGACCCCAATCGGGATTGTACATGCGCGCCCCGAAATCGACATAGGGAAGACTCAGAAATGCCTGCTCCTCCTTGCCGCTGAACCGATGACGGTTGTCGGAAATCGGAGCCGCAACCGCAGCCCATCGTTTGCCGAAGGGATAGTAATCGTTCTGTTCGATCACTGAACCGTCGGCGGCGACGACCTGCCGCACGCTGCCCAGATGATCCGTCAGAAAATAGCGCGTTTCCAGACCCTCCGACGAGACTACAAGCCGTCCTCCGCCGAAAGAGGCACTTTCCAGGTCGAACGTTCCGTTTTGCGTGCGATATACCAAAGAACCCAGATAACACAACCCGTTGCCGGCGGACTCCGTCGCCGTGAGTTTAGGTTACTTAAATGTAAGCGTTTATCAAGACCTTGTCTGCAAGTTAGGAAAATTACAACAAAGATAAAAGTATTGAACGTATAAAAAACAGGGCTGTGAAGACTCTGCCCTGTTTTTAGTATACATGACAATTTTATCTTAATCCATTTCTATCCGCAAACCTTTCGATGATGTTATGCCTATTATATATCGGATGAATTCTGTAAAATAAGGAATGTCCGGCAAACCGAAGGTTTCGAAATATAACTGCCCGTTAATCCTTAGTTGAACAACATATGCGTTATCTGAATAAGTATTCGGATCGGTTAATCTATTGATATACATAAAACTATTCAGAAAGATTGGTTTAACAAATTCTTGTATTTTCTGTTGTTGCTCAAACGTCAAACGTATAGACTCGTACCTTGGCATTCCAATTACATAATGTGTATATGTACTATCAATAGGTTCAGGTGTATTCGATAAATATTGACAAGACAACATATCATATTGCAATCCAATGGTTGCCCCCTCTGCATTATTGGAGCCCCACCTGTATATAGACAGTACAATAGCCACATCGAGGTCTTTCTGAATAATTTGCCCTTTTCCTTCATCAGCAAACACTTGCGCAAAAAGTGTTGGTGGTGATTGTAAGATTGCAAGCACGCACCCTAAAACAAATATCTTTTTCATCATTAATACAATAATCGTACATTTAGATTATGTTCTTTCCTTATACTATTTTCGGTTGGTCCATTAGTCAAAAAACCGTGCAGGCCAACGGTTATAGCATCTTCCAGCGGAATGGGTTTTATGTAGGTGTATTTTTGGCCATTCCCTTGTATAGTAGGTGTTACAGTAACACTTTTTCTCTTTGCAACCCCTGCGTTTATATGCATTCCATGTATCAATTCATGAGCCAGTCCTATGTATGCCGGACGTCTTTCCTGTTGAACTTGTTTTGATGTCTCGTTTTGTGTTATCAATGAAGGATTCTCATTCGGATTAAAGCGAATTTCAGCATTCGATCCAACACCATTGTATGCATTCTCATCGGCAGGATGAGTAATGCTCTTCTGATCCGTTATACTGATAGTCGTAGTTTTTGTATCTGAACTTTGATCGCATAATTGCTCCAATAAGGTATTTCCCGCCTGATAATCGGAATTTTTATTCTCCGTTTTTACAATGGAATGAGTTACGGTGCCATTTTGGTGTAGGATTAATTTATAATTAGTCAATCGTTGAAGCATTGCCAGTAGCATTTCCTGCTCTTCTTTCGTTCCAGCTAATTGTAGATCCAACCCATTCGGATCAACATATTTTATAGGATTATTTATGCAATAACAATATGGCGCCCACGAATAGTACTTCTCTGCCAACGGATCCTGCGTGAACCATCGACCCCAATCGGGATTGTACATGCGCGCCCCGAAATCGACATAGGGAAGACTCAGAAATGCCTGCTCCTCCTTGCCGCTGAACCGATGACGGTTGTCGGAAATCGGAGCCGCAACCGCAGCCCATCGTTTGCCGAAGGGATAATAATCGTTCTGTTCGATCACTGAACCGTCGGCGGCGACAACTTGCCGCACGCTGCCCAGATGATCCGTCAGAAAATAGCGCGTTGCCAGACCCTCCGACGAGACTACGAGCCGTCTCCTGCCGAAAGAGGCGCCTTCGAAACTCCCGTTGTCGTATACCAAAGAACTTGCATATTTGACCGGATAGCCTTCGTCGAAAGCACTTACTCCGACCTTTGTTCTGTCGGTGAGATGGGGCTAATACAAGTTAAATTACATTTGGCAAGTTAAGAAAATTATAATAAATAAAAAAGCCCGTCATGGCGTCCTGCCGGATATTTCCGTTTGCGTCGTATTCGGCCTAAGATTTAATTAAACTGATCTATAATGTATTAAAAAATATGTCTTTTTTGTCTTTTTCAAAAGGTCATAGATGATAATAAAAAAGTGGCGCTATGAAAAATTTCATAGCGCCACTTTTTCGAATAGAGTTATAAATTTAATAGACTGTTTATTTTATTGGTCTATACAATCCAACCATGCCAAATATAAATATCCCCATTGATTCACGATGGGGATATTTTGTTACAATTATTAGCCTTGATATTTCGTTATTAATAATACATCTATTATTGTTCGCTTCGGGCCTGATGACGATTCGGCAGTCTACGACCGCTACGATTTCGTGGGAAACCTCATCGCACAGCGCGAAAGCTACACCCGCGCGGGCAAGACCGACGACATCGACCGCACCTTCACTCACGACGACCTGTCGCGGCTGACGAATACGGATCAATATGTGAACGGTGAGTTAAACAAACAGAACGTCGAACGTTTCCTTACCTATAACCGCAATGGAAACCTGCTGACGCTGATCCGTTATGCGGACGGTGTTCAGTCCAGCAACCGTCAGTATACCTACATCGGCAATCGGCTCGACCGGATGGAGAAAGACAAGGTAATCGCGTGGGATGAAATCGAGGTTCATCCCGGAGGGCCGGCTATCGTGGTGCCGGAGAAGGTTACGGAGGACAATGGAACTGCCGCGTTGGATGCCGGAATCTCCATCGACACGAGTGCGATCATACGTCCTGTCGACCCGGGGATTATCTTGCATTCACGTTATGCGCACGACCGCAACGGCAATCTGACATACGACATGGAACTGCAAACGGATTTTGCATACAACAGTCTGAATCTGTTAGAAAAAGCCATGCGGAACGATACGATTGTCGCGAAATATTCGTACCTTGCAGATGGTACGAAACTCTCTGCGGTGAATGCCGACGACTGCGGTTTTGTGTATCGAGGTTCTTTTACATACCGTGCGGATGCCGGAGGCGACCGTGTATTCGAGAGTACGCCGTTCGGCGGCGGACGAATCGTAGGGACGGTCGACGATGAAACCGAGGTTCGTTATTTCCTGACCGATCATCTGGGAAGCGTACGCATCGTGGCGACAGACCAAAACAACGTGCTCGAACGCAACGACTACTATCCTTTCGGTAAGCGTTGGGACACCGCTTCGCTACCTGTGTCGGACAACCGAGACCGCTTCAACGGTAAGGAGGATCAAGTATTCATCGGAGACTGTCTCGCGGACTACGGCGCACGTTGCTACAACAAACTAAATGGACGATGGCTTGCGCAGGATCCCTTGCAACAATACCATAGTCCGTATGTTTTCTGCGGGAATAATCCGATTTGTCAAATTGATCCATTTGGAATGAATGCGTATAATATTTCATCTACGCATCTAAACAAAGATAATGAAGTTGTTGCAGTTTATGACGACGGAGATTTAGGTATTTATTATCATGATAAAGATACGACGGGGACAATCATCGAATTACTCCTTTATTATAGTTCAGATAATACCTCAGGAGGAGGAAAATATGTTGGTGAGACTTATTTTTGGGATGAATTTGTTAATCCTGAGACTGGAGAGGTCTCAGGAAAAATAGAACTTGGACAATCTTTCGATTTTACAGAATTGATAGATATTGCGCAGGATATGAATCTACCCCAAATTGCTAAGGCATCTATGTCGGGTGGAATTTTTGATATTAAATCGACATATGGCAATATAGGAAGACTTTTAAATGGAAAGTATGTTTCTGCAAGGTCGGCAGGAAATTTTCTTGCCGGTTATAATGCTGCAAAAGGAACCGTGTTAGGAATACATCCTATATCATTTAAAACATTTCAACAGTTAGCAGGAGCATTACATATTCAATCGAATGTTAAGCATCAACCATTGACATATGCGATGATGGTAGATATAGTTCTTTGGGGAACTTATGCCGGGGTTGATAAGACGTTGTTCAAAGAACCGTATTGGGGTGAGATTTATTATCAGTTAAGATGGGTTGGGATTATGCAAAGAAAAATTAAATGGCATCGCGTATTATTAATTTGCGGAGGGTTGCTTTTAGGTCTCGGATTGGTTTATCTGGTCGCATTGCTCGTTACGTTGCGCCAAATAGAGATTGCTTGGAGACCAATTACCTATTCGAAAACTGTTAGTTTCCCAGAGAAGGGAGTCAATATCCATATCGATACACGAGTAGGAGGCCTTTTGGGCAATCATAGCTATATTACATTTTCTGGCACAATGAAAGATCAAGTATTAAGAGATTCCATTGTCCTTCCTGATCCGTATGCGTTTTATAAAAAGCAAGGAATTGATACCTTGTTTGTGTGCCTTAGTCGAAATGAGACATATGAGGTTTTGCACCGAATCGGACCGATTGTTGTAGAAATCCGAGGAATTGGACATTCCTACAAGAGCGGTGATCCAGTCCCTCCACCAAATTTTAAAATAATAAATACTACAACCGGAATAGAATAATTGAATCGGACTATTGTTCTATGTTGAATGAAAAGGATCATACAAAACAAAAGTATGATCCTTTTTGTACTTTTATTTTCAATGAATGATAAAACCGCTAGTCTTCACCTACGACGGCTTGTCGCGCTTGACAGCTGCCGAACCTTTTTCTTCGACTTCTCCCCTGCATACGGACTGGAGTACTGAAAAAGGAATTACCTATGATAGGAACAGCAATATCCTTACGCTGACCAGAACGGGATCATCCGGCGCCGTGTCGCAGTCCTACCGCTTTGAATACGTCGGTAACCAACGCAAAAAAAACGATGAACGGAAGCGGAGTATATACTTACGATGCCAACGGAAATATGACGGAAGATGCTCTGACGGGCTGTGGAATTTCATATAATTTGCTTAACTTACCGGAGGATTTGCAGGACCACTGGGGTTCGGGCGAAATATCGCATCGTTATTCGTATCTTGCAGACGGGATGAAAAAGACCGTTGGCGATTACGAAAATTACGGTTATCGGTATGTAGGTTCTTTGGTATATCATTGGCGATATGATGCTATCGATTCGTTCGAGAGCACATCGTTCGGCGGAGGACGGATCGTCGGAACAGACAGCGGTTCGGAGGTACATTACTTCCTGACCGATCATCTGGGCAGTACGCGCGTAGTGGCGAAAGTGACGCCGACGGAACGGATCGATTTGGATCGTAAGGACTACTATCCCTTCGGCAAAACGTGGGAGCAACCCGACATGCCGGCTTCGGACAACCGATACACGTTTTCGGGAAAGGAATTTCAGCAGACATACTCCTCCTCGGCACACTATCTCGACTTCGGCGCTCGGTTCTACGATCCAGACGGGGTGGTATTTATCCAGCAGGATCCGCTACTGGAAAAGTACTATTCCATCGGACAATACAACTACTGCGCGGGAAATCCGGTTAATCGAATCGATCATAATGGAGCGGAATGGTATTCTTATCAAGAGGAATATGAAGATGGCAACGGAGAAATTAGAACCCGAACAAGTTACAAATATGTAAACGGAGTTATGTCCGAGCGAGAGATGCAAGAAGGTGGTTACACATATTTAGGTGTAACGTATGATACAGGAGATACCTATTACAGTTTAAGTGGTGCGGAAATTCCTTATGTCACAGGGATTAGTATTCAGAGTAAGGAACAACAACAGAAGACACAAAAGTCTCAAAAGCGCAAGAACAAAAAAATAAATAAAGTCATTGAAAGTCTTAAATTCGTATCGGGTACTGGAGGAACCCTTTCTACCGCCGCTTCATTATACGATAAACCGTTGACATTCGGCTCGGAATATATTATCATCAACGAGGGTGGGACTATTGTCCGTAATACAAACAGAGTGTATACTTCAACAGGGAAAATTGCAACAAATATAGGAACCGGAATCTTTTATGCTTCAGTATTTACTGATATTGCAGGATTTGCAACTGGCGGACAAACCGCAGGTGAAACCGCAGGAAATATAGCAATAAATACAATCATATGGAGAGTAGGAATGAAATCACCGCAAACGGCTCTTGCCACAGGTCTTGCTCTAATGATATTTGCTCCGGTGCCACCTGCAATCGTTGGGAGTGGAAGCCCTGCAATAATAGCTCCTGATAATACTCGAATAATCAAAACTTATCCAATTCATTAGAAGATGGAATCTTATCAAAATTCAAAACTTTCTTTAGGAGAACAACTTTATATTTGGATATTCATTTATATCGTCAAAACTAAGTTCTATGTTGAAAATCACATTCCTAATTGGGATGCTGCATATTGCTTTGGTTTCTTACAATGGCTCAATCTTGTTGTGATATGGCATTCGTTCCTCTTGATATTCGATATAACTTTAACTTACTCCAAGTGGGTGGAAGTTGGAGTGGGAATGTGTTTAATGGGTGTGAATGTATTACTATATTCTCGAAAATTCGATCAGATTATGGCTCGCCATAATGCTCTTACACAACAGGAACGATCGCGAGGGCGTATGCGGATGTGGATTTATGTTTTAATAACACTTGTATCGACCATCGGGTTGTTTACCTTCATTGAATTGACCCGCGAAAAACCGGAAACAGAATCTCTTCATGACAAAGCACGAATCGAAATTCCTAAATTACATATTTCTGATATATCCAAATAATCCGGTTGCATCTTTTGCAAAAGGCAGCACTGGAAGAACATAATCCAGCAGCAAATGAATGGGATAATACGAAACCTTCGGAACATAAATTAAGATATGGACACTAAGCAATATGGACGACTATCCTTGGGCGAACAAATTTATATATGGTTGTTTATTTATGTTCTTAAAACGAAATTTTATCTGGGCCAAAGTTCACCAGAATATGCAACAGGATGTTACTTTGGTTTATTGCAGGGACTTAATTTCCTTGTGATATGTCATTTCATCATTCTAATATGTGGAATAGATATACAAGACAGTTTCATATATCTGGAAATAGGAATATCCATATGTTTGATACTCGCCAATATGTTGTTCTATTCACGTAGAATTGATGTGATAATCCAAAAGCATAATGTATTACCCGAGCAAGAACAATTACGAAATAAATATCGAATGTGGATTTATGTTGTTGCGACTATTTTGTCGACAATAGGTCTATCCATTGCGATTGAATTGACCCGCGAAAAACCGGAAACAGAATCTCTTCATGACAAAGCACGAATCGAAATTCCTAAATTACATATTTCTGATATATCCAAATAATCCGGTTGCATCTTTTGCAAAAGGCAACACTGGAAGAACATGATCCAGCAGCAAATGAATGGGACAATACGAAACCTTCGGAACATATTATTCAATCTGCGATCTATGTTCACCAGATGACTGTTCGAATCTGGGTGGTTGACTTGATTTGGATCTGACAGGAATGTCCAACGCGCAATTTCAGATATTTTTATCGCGAGTTATCGACTACATAAATAGTAAAAATTGATGTAGAAAGATTATTACGTGTTATCTGAATCACACACAATGGGAGGGGTTTTTCGCCCCTCCCATTTATCTTAAAAAACGAATTATATCCACCTTATAAACGGTTCATCGGGATGTAATCTGTTATAATTTGTTATAATTACTGATAAGGCTATCCCATAATGCAGGATCAGAGGCGCATCCGATCCGCTTTTCGAAATCCGGCGAAGGTAATATGTTCGCGCTGCAAACTCGTAGTTCACCATCTCCTTTTTCGTTGATTATGCAAACATTCCGGTGGATTAAATTGACCATCTCCGGCCGTTGGGATGCCCAAGGTTGACAGAGATGCTTCTTCCCGTCTATAAGATAAAGATATTCTAAATTCATACTCGTTTATTTTTGTTTTGCCTCACATATTACTACGGTATGGTGAGGCGATGAACTTCAACCCTGTTTAGAATTTCGTCCTGAGCGGTCAAACGGTCCGTTTTACGGGCGATTTTCGTCTTTCTTCATGCCCAGAACGGCCCTGACGTGCCATCCGTCGGGATCGTCTTCCGGGCCTCTATATTTGCCGCTGTCGAAGTACAAATCACACATTATTAACTAAAAGACAGTATTATGGCAACAGAAGAAAATGTAAATCCGACCGAGGGTCAGGAACAGGAAAACGACTACCGGGAAACGCTTCTCGTGCGCAATCCGGACAGCGGCCAGGTAGAGGCCGTTTCCAAGCTGGTGACCAAAGGGGATCGCCGAGAGGTGCATACCGTGCAGCCTCTTGCGAAGAACCGTCCGGCGTTCTATCCGTTCCGGAGCAGCAATGCCGTGGCGGCTTTCATCCGAGGTTTCAAATCCCAGAAGGACAATCCGATCCAGTTTCAGTTTTTGAAAGTGCCCGTCTTTTCCGTCGGCAAGATCGTCACATCGCTGGGCAAGCTCGTCAGCAATCCGAAGAGCGAGGAGGGCTGGGAGACGTATAACAAGTACGTCGTGAACACGGCCGAACTGGAACAGGTGAAATACGACAAGGTTGAGATTCCACGCGCGGAGTTGCAAGAATTGGGTATCGACTTCGATGCGCTGCCGCAGCGCACGCAGCGGAGCCTGATGCTGGGGCTCCCGACCAAAGATCTGTTTCCTGCGACGGTCCAGCTTTCGGACCACGGCACGACGACGGGTCTTTTCAACCTGAGTTTCTACCGGGATCATAACGATGAGTTGAAGTTCCGCCTCGATACGCCGCTTGTGCAGCCCGAATACGAACGTGAGGAGTATGCCTCGGAGATCACGCCCGACGACAAGGTACTTCTGATGTGCCTCGCAGCCATACACCACCGTACCGCCGCACAGTTTTTCGGCGTCAGGGCAAACACCTTGGCGGCCCTGACGGGCACGGTCGCCGTGGGTGCCGAGGCGGCGCTGACGGACAACTGGACCGTCGAAACCTCCGCCTACTGGAATCCGATCCGCACGAAGCGCATTACGACGCAGGTCGGGGCCTACAGCTCGGCGTCCGACACTGGTTCTACGAAGATTTCGTCGGGCACTTTCTGGTGCTGCACGCCTCCTGAGCCGATTACCGCATCGGCAACCGTCACCGCACTTATGACGGGCGGGCCTACGGTATCGGCATAAGCTACGGCTATGCGTGGATTCTCTCGAAGCGCTGAAACCTCGTCGTGGAGGCCGGTACGGACCGTAAAACTCCGCTGCCATCTGCGCCGCGTGGGTACGGTCAAAGACACGATCCACACGACCGAACTAGATACGGCCTACCTGCGGGGCCGGCAGCTGCTCGAAAAACGCAAATACGCACAGGCGCTCTACGTCCTTCATGACTACCGGGATCGCAATACGGCCATCGCACTGCTCTCGCTGGGACAAGACAGGGAGGCGCTGCGCATCCTCGAAGCACTTCCCGCGACAGCCACGAGTGAGTATCTTCGAGCGATCGCCTGCTCGCGGCTGGGCCGCAAGGCCGAGGGACGGAGACACTTCCTCGAAGCCTGCCGCCGCGATGAGCGCATGGAGTATCGTGCGGCGCTCGACCCCGAAATCGATGAACTCTTAAAAAATTGATACTATGACGACAAATCATCTGCGCCGCATCTTCGCGGCGATGCTTCTTCTGCTTGCACTTTGCGGCCTCGGCGCCTGCACGTTCCACGAGGTCGAAGAGATCGAGGTGATCCGCGCACCCGAAGGCGACGGCACGATCGTCGTACCCGACTGGGACGACACAAAACGATAGCGGATGGGAAGTTCCGATATTACGAACGTCTATGCCGCCCTCGATCGTACTCATACGGTCGTCGCATTGGAGAGATCCCGACGGGGCGACGAGGGTTTCAGAACCTTCTTCGACGAGTTTGCGGATTATGCGGCCAACAAGGGATATATCCCGTATCTTCTGCTGTTGAACTTTCACGTCGACGACGGCTCGCGGCTGCCGCCGATCGAAGCCAAAGAACGCGGCTACCGGCTGGCGCATCTGGCACCGCTGGAAGTGAAGGACATTCGTCAAGCCCTGATGTTGTACGACCTGCTCTATTGCCGCAAGCACGGCCTCGACCCGCTGGCTGCGCAGAACACCGCCCGGAACCTCTGCTACAAGGACGCTTACGCGGGCTTCCGCAACGAATCGATTCCCGCGCTGTCGCAGCCCGGAGCACCTTACGGGGCTGTGGAAACGGAGGGCGGCGTAGCTCTTTTCCGCCGCGGAGAACAACCTGCCGATTCTGCTCAAAGAGGGTCCGACGCTACAACACATCGTGCGCCTGCACGATGCTGCTTTTTGTTGGCAAATGAATATTTTCCACCTCTCATCCGAGGTGAAGTTGGAACAGCTCCGGCACCACGACGGCTACGAGCATGCGATGTTCTACCTCGGTAAAGGAATGAAGCAGCTGTCAAAATTCGGCACCCTGACAGCCGCAAAGACCCGGTGGGAATTGCTGTTGTCTACGGACACGCCTCTGGGGACAGGATGCTATGAAGAGATGTAGGACTACTATCTGCTGCACTTCTCCCACCCTCAATTACAGGATACGCAGTTACGGATGTATCGGCTCCCGCAGTTCGATATCGGCTGGCAGAAGTACGCCGATCTGTTCCGGCTCGAACGCAACGATAAAGATAGGGAGAGGGATGCCTTCGACAATATCCCGCCCGAAATATTCGCCTCGAAAGCATTGCTGGCGTACGGCATACGGACCGATACGTTCGATCTGGTGCCGACGGTGCGGAATTATGAGAAACTGATCGATAATGTTTCGCACACCTCGTATCACAACAACTACTACTACAACTTCGACATCGCCGTTTTACAGACGATGCAGCATAGAGGTGCGCTACGCGCAACCATGATTAGTTATTTCCCATGAATGGCCCCACGCAAATTGGCTGTGTTGCAGATTCTGCGGGTCGGAGCCTGCGGAACACACCCACAGTAGCGGGCCTCCGCGGGCGGAGGCTTCGGCTCGCGCGGCGCCTCGGCAAATCCCAAATAAATTTGGTTCTGCGCCCGGCTTGCACGCTTTGCGGAGGACAAGCCTCCGCTTAGATAGGCGGCGCCTCGGCAAAATCGCAAACTCCGTTTGCTTTTGCACTCGGCTTGCACTATCTTTGTATCCGATGAAACCGCCGTTTCTCGATATCATTCCGCACCGGTTCCGCCGGAGAAGTTTAGGGGTGACGCTCAGCGTCTTCACACGCGCATTGCTCAACTTCGCGGGGCTGGCCGTGCTGATTCCCGTGCTCGTCATCATCCTCGACACGGAAGGCATCCGCTCCAACCGGTGGCTGGCGGCGCTCTACGACTTCGGAGGATTCACGAGCGACCGCACGTTCATCCTCACGGTATGCGCCTGTGTCGTGGCGGTGATCCTGTTCAAAAGCCTCGCCAATCTGGCCCTGTACAAAATCGAACGTAACTTCATCTACGACCTCTATCGGGAACTTTCGCGCCGGCTTTACGTCGACTACCGCAACCGGGGGTTGGGATTCATCAAAAGTTCCAATTCGGCGGTTTTGGCGCGCAACGTCAATGTCGTGTGCCTCACCTTCGTCACGGGCGTGCTGATGCCCGTGGCCGCCATGGCCAGCGAAGCGGTGCTCTTCGCCCTGCTATTCGGGTCGCTGGCGATTTACAATCCGCTCGTAGCGCTGCTGACGCTCGCGATCTTCGTACCTTCCGTAGCGCTCTACTACTACCTGGTACGGCAACGCCTGAACCGCTACGGCGAGGAGGAGAACCGTGCGCAGCGGCGCAAGTCGCGCACCGTGATCGAGACCTTCCGCGGCTATGCCGACCTGGAAATCGCGGGCGCCTATCCCGCGATGCTGAGCGACTTCGACCGCTCGATGGATGAAATCATCCGCGTGCGGCAGCGCAACGCCACGATCGCCGCGCTTCCCCCGATGTTCACCGAAGTGGGACTGGCCGTCGGCATGGCCGTCCTCGTGGCGTTCTGCGCCGGAACGGACAACACGCAAATGAAACTGCTGTTCGGCATCTTCGCCGTCGCTGCATTGCGCATCATGCCCTCGGTGCGCAGCATCATGGGGGCGTGGACGTCGCTGCGTTACAACCGTTACACGATCGACGTGCTGCGCGACGCACGGCTCTACGATACGCCCGCAGGGATCGACACGACACAGGAACGGATGCCATTCGAGCGGGAAATCCGAATCGAAGGGCTTTCGTTCCACTTCGACGACGCACCCGACCGCGACATACTGCACGATCTGTCGCTCACGATCCGCAAGGGCGAGCGCATCGGCATACGGGGTGCGTCGGGCGTGGGAAAGACGACGCTGTTCAACATCCTGCTGGGCTTCTACCGCCCCACGGCGGGCCGCATCACCATCGACGGCCGACCGCTCGACGAAACGAATCTCCGCAAATGGCAGAACACGATCGGATACGTTTCGCAGAGTGTCTTCATTGCCGACAGCTCCTTCATGCAGAACGTGGCGCTGGGCTGCGCCCCCGACCGGATCGACCGCCGGCGTGCGGCGCAGGCATTGGAAACGGCCAAACTCAAAGAGTTCATCGACACGCTGCCGCAGGGAATGGAGACCCCGATCGGCGAATGCGGCTGCCGGCTCTCGGGCGGGCAACACCAGCGGCTCGGCATCGCCCGCGCACTCTACAAGCAGGCCGATATCCTCTTTTTCGACGAAGCGACCTCGGCGCTCGACAACCGCACCGAGGAGCGGATCAACCGCGCTATCAAGGAGTTGTCGAAGGCCAACCGCGAGTTGACGATCATCGTCGTCGCCCACCGCGAAAGCTCGTTGGACTACTGCGACCGCATCATCACCCTGGGAGAAAAAACAGCATAGATATGGACTATCTCGTAGCACAAGACCTGATCCGCAGCGAACACCTCGACCTCGTGCGCGAAGGCGGGCTGAACGGATTCAAGCCCTTCGAAACGACCTGCGGCGCGGCAACCGAGCCGCTTATAAGGCTGTCGCCGGCAGAACCGCTGACGCTCGACGACTTCGCCGGCTACCGCGAACTCGACCGATTCGATTTCGACGAGGCGGTCGCCGCCTGCCACTTCGGGCGTTACGACGGCGGCCGGCTCTTCTACATGACCGCATCCGGGCAACGACCGGTGCTCTTCGCCAAGGCCGACGGCGACCCGCTCGTGCGGAGCAACGTCGCAGCCGACGGCCGCCCCGACCCCACGCCTCTACCATTCGGGCTGTGGATGAGCTTCGGCATCGCCCACAACCCGCACAGCATCGCCATCCACTCGTCGGTGATCGTCCACTCGGGCCGCGCCGTTCTCTTCCTGGGTGAGTCGGGAACCGGGAAGAGCACCCATACGCGCCTGTGGCGCGAACACATTCCCGGT
>ERZ779869.1473-NODE-1473-length-21750-cov-3.155013_pt1 | contig 21750 bp, 20 predicted proteins | sample MGYA00511557_ERZ779869 | MGnify/ENA primary metagenome ERZ779869 (study PRJEB29588, sample SAMEA2154620) | human gut metagenome | biome: human gut; feature: human-associated habitat; material: faeces | place: Denmark | collected 2008/2010 ... | reverse complement strand
TGGCACGAGGAGTACAAAAACCATTTTCCTCTAAAAATGCTCTGAATTTATCCTTGTTCGTCAAAATGTCTACTGACTTATAAGGACTGGTCGGAAATCCCATTGCCTCTGAAACATATGCTGCTGTTGCTGCCGCAACATCTGTAGCATACGCAAGAATTCCATCAATCTGAAGTTCTTTTGCCAATGCAAGAACTGCCTCTTTATCTGTTGTACTAACATTGTGATACTCATCTGCAAACTTATGCCCCGGATTATCCGGAAGATAATCACAGGTAATCGTATAATATCCCATCTTTTTTGCTGTTAAAATAGACGGAATCTGTGTGTTAGCTCCACCAAGCAAAAGTATCTTTTTCATCTTCTTTTCTCTCTCCAATCCTATTTCATTACGATATCACAAATCCGATCTACTTCTTCCTCTGATAAGCCTGCATATAATGGAAGTGTCAAAATCTCATCTGCAATTTTACCAGCAATCGGTGTATCCTGAACCACAAACTTCTCTTTTATAATTGTAAAATCTGATGTTAACGGATAAAAATATTTCCTTGGTACAATTCCATTCTGTATCAATTCATTTGCCATCTGATCTCTTGATTTTCCGAAAATCTCTTCGTTAAAACGAACCGGAAAATATGCATAATTATAGGAAACATTTTCCTTTTGCGGACATATGTAGATTCCTTCCACTCCTGTTAAACGTTCTATATAACGTTCATACGCCATTTTACGCTTATTGATTTCCTCTAACACATGTCGTAAATTACACAGTCCCATTGCCGCATGAAACTCTGTCATTTTTGCATTTGTGCCAAGCATCTCAGCATCCTCTTTTCCATACATACCAAACTGGCGGATTGCCGCAAACTCTTTACACAATGCGTCATCCGCAAATGTAAGTCCTCCCCCTTCTACCGTGTTAAATACTTTTGTTGCATGAAAACTGAACATAGAAACATCACCCAGATTTGCAACATTTTTTCCATCGATTGTTTCACCAAATGCATGTGCTGCATCATAGATCACCTTCAAATGATGTTTTTCAGCAATCTCTTCGATCTTTTTGTAGTCGCAAATATTTCCATAAACATGAACCGGTACAATTGCTTCTGTTTTTTCTGTGATCAAATCTTCGATCTTATCTACATCCATTGTGTAATCTGTTTCATTGATATCACAAAATACAGGTGTTAATCCCACATCTGCAATTGCCTGTGTTGTAGACGCAAAAGTAAAAGGAGTAGTGATTACTTCTCCTTTTACTTTTAAAACTCTTAATGCCAATTCCAATGCCATATGACCATTAGAGAACAATTCCACATTCGGAGTATCCAAAAAACTTTCGAGGTCTTTTTCTAACTGCTGATGTTTTGGTCCCGTATGTGTCAGCCATCTGCTCTCCCATATATCAGAAATCTCTTCTACATATTCTTCAAATGGAGGTAATGACGCACGCACCACATTAATCACTTTATTCATAATACTTTCGCTCCTAATTTTATATCCAACAAATAAATCCTTACATATTCTTTTATTATAGACAATGCATCTTTATTCGTCAAGATTTTTCCAAGTTTAGCATCTATGCCCTATTTCTGACGATTTCCATTCTTTTTCGCAAACACGAATCCCACGATTGTCGTCAACAAGAAGTAAAGTATACTGGATATGCAGGCAGCAATCGAAAATCCTAATAATCCCTTTTGTGCCGTCAATACAATCGCTGATCCCACAAATATAACTGCATATACAACCTGTATCACAAACTGCCATCTGATCTCACACATTGTCAGGATAATGACCAGTAATACATTTGTCAGGAAATAAAATATCTGAGCTACATTTACAAGAACATTTAGATCAACAACTGCCTCATATAAATTCGGATATAAAATTTTAATATAGATCGGGGTCACTATACTGCATGCTACCAGCGCAAGCAGTCCAAAACCCACCAGCAATCCCACACCTTTCAGATAACTCTTTGTCTTAATCTTCTGGTTTCCTTTGGTAATGTACCCGATCAGGATACTGTTGACCGGTCCACTGATAATTGCCATTGTCTTTCCCAATAGAGACAAAACATAATATTGTGAAACTGCTTCACTGTCGATCATATATGCAAGAATAAACCGATCCAGATTCAGCAGGATGTTTGTCAATAGGTAGGACGCAGATAAAACAAATGCACTTTTAAAGACCTCGCTAAAACGTTCTTCTGTTTTTTCACTCTGATGACGCAGCACATTTCCTGTTAAGAAAACATATAAAACAGCAATTGTTTCACCTAGAATAAATACCCAATACCATTGTTCGCTTTTCCAAAATATCAGTAATCCCAATATATATCCGATTGATAACGCAAGGTAAAATACAAACTGCCTTTTAAATTCCAGGGATAACCGGTATTCTACACATGCATACATACGATAAATGGACATCACAATGATATATACAAACATCACAATTCCGACTGCTGTTGAAATTCTGGCTGCTCCCACGATTCCTGATATCACCGCCGAGATAATTGAAAAAATCCCTAATGTTAAAATATACTCTTTGTTTTTTAATGTTTCACGCTCCGGCATAACCAACCGTGCATTTGCCGTTCCCTGTCCAAAAGAAGGTGCTAAAATATTTAAAATCCCCAGCAAAAATAACATATTTCCAAACTCATTTTCACCCACACGATTATTAATTACCGGATATACGATCAACTGCAATACGGCATTCATCATTCCCACAGCACCTACACAGTATAGAAAATCTGCAGCAATTTTTTTCTTTTTCATGTTTATTTCCTCCATTTTGTTGGCCTTTCGGCCGAATCATCCGCTTTCGTCATGCCCTGCGGGCGTCGCGCGCAGGGCATGGCCGTTACTTCTTAAAGGGAAGATAGGGGATCATCTGGTTCGCCAGCTTGGAAATGTGGATCAAACCGTCTTTGCCGGGCAGCAGCTCAACAAATGCGCCAAAGTCAGTCATACGTGCTACAGTACCCTCTACTTCATTGCCTACTGCATATTTCTCAGCAGCATTATTCCAAGGATTCTCCTCCGGGAATTTTACGCTGAGTGCAATCTTTGTATCTTTGATATCTTTGATAAATACTTTTACAGTATCGCCAACTTTGTAGATTTTTTTCGGGTTGTCTACACGGCCCCAAGACATCTCAGAGATGTGAAGCAGACCATCTGCTCCGCCTAAATCTACGAATGCACCGAAATCTGTAACGTTCTTTACAGTACCCTCAACGGTCTGACCAACCTCAAGCTTTGCGAAGAGCTCTTCCTGCATCTTCTTCTTCTTCTCGATGATCAGCTCCTTGCAGTTACCGATAATTCTGTGCTTCTTCGGGTTGAACTCAGTAACGATAAACTCAACTTCCTGTCCCTTGTACTTCTCAAGATTCTTCTCGTATACATCGGATACAAGGCTTGCCGGGATAAATACTCTGGTCTGATCAACTACTACGCTTAATCCACCAGTGGAGATCTCAGTAACAACTGCCTTTAATACAGTCTTGTTCTCGAATGCGTCCTCAAGAACCTTGCTTCCTCTCTCTGCCTGCAGCTTGCGTACAGAAAGCTGAACCTGGCCCTCGCCGTCGTTCATCTTAACAACCTTAGCCTCGATCTCATCGCCAACCTTTACAAGGTCGCACAGATTTGCATTCGGGATGTTGGTAAATTCGTTGCGGCTAATGACAGCATCTGCTTTATATCCTATATTTAGGACAATCTCGTCTTCCTTTACTGCAATAACCTGACCGGATACAACTGCGCCCTGGCTAATTGCAACTTCTTTCTGCTCACTTAATAATTGTCCGAATTCGTCTGACATGGTGTAGAACCTCCTCAATGATTATATTCGGGGTTGATGCCCCTCCTGTAACACCCACCCTGTCTGCTGTCAAAAACCAATTGGTGTCTAGGTCCTCAGCGGTTTGTATGTAATGGGTATTATTACATTCTTTTTTGCATATTTCAAACAGCTTCTGCGTGTTGGAGCTGTTCTTTCCGCCGACAACCACCATCACGTCCGCCTGAGCCGACAGTCTTTCGGCTTCCTGCTGACGCTGGCTGCTTCCTCCTGCCGGTTTCTGGTTGCATTGCAGATAGTGTTAACGCAATTTATATTGTACTCTTTTTTTTCTAATTGGTCAACTATATTTTGAAATTTAATGTAGTGAAATGTCGTTTGTGCTGCCACAAAAACGGGTTTTTTAGGGTCTAATACCAGCTTTTGTGCTTCTTCCGCATCTTTTACAACTGATGCGCCGTCTGTGCTCCATCCTACAATGCCTACAACCTCTGGATGCACAGGATTTCCGGCTATGACGATCTGGTAGCCTTCTTTTGACTTTTCTTCTACAAGACGGTGAATCTTTTTTACAAACGGACATGTCATGTCAATGACACGCATGCCAAGCTCACGCATCTTTGTTTCAGTGTCACGGCTAACACCATGGGAGCGGATTATGACAATGCCCTTTTTAAGTGCTGCAAGCGACTCTAATGTGTCAACTACCTGCACACCTTTATTCTTTAAATCGTTGACCACTTCATCGTTGTGGATGATTGGACCAAAGGTATAGATTGGTGTATCCTTTTCTTCCTCAAGACAACGATAAACTTCGTTTACTGCGCGGCGCACGCCAAAGCAAAAGCCCGCGCTTTTTGCAAGAATTACTTCCATCAGCGTGCCGCCTTTGCAAGCTCTACTACCTTTGCTGCTGCTTCTTCAATTGTCATGTTTGACGTATCAAGGTATACAGCATCCTCAGCCTGCTTTAACGGTGCGATATCTCTGTGCGTGTCACGGTAGTCGCGCTCTTTAATATCGGCAAGCACAACGTCATATGGCGTATTATCGCCCTTTGACTGCAGCTCTAAGTAGCGTCTTCTTGCCCTTTCCTCGGCACTTGCTGTCAGAAAGATCTTTACATCTGCATTAGGAAGAATACATGTACCAATGTCTCTTCCATCCATGATGATATCATTTTCCCGTGCAATCTGTCTTTGAAGTGATAAGAGATGCTCTCTTACAGCCGGCACTGCACCAACTACAGATGCCATATGGCCAATATGCTCTTTTCTGATCTCTTCACTTACATCCTCACCATTTAAATATACATGGCGCTCACCGTCGATATAACGAATGGAAACTTCTGTCTCTTTCGCAGTCTCTCCAATAGCGTTTGTATCTTCTTCTGGCACATGCTTACGATATACATACAGACCGATTGCGCGGTACATGGCGCCTGTATCTACATATATATAGGAAAGCTCGCTTGCTGCAAGCTTTGCGATGGTGCTTTTTCCGGCTCCTGCCGGACCATCAATTGCGATGTTAAAACCCATTTGTTTGTCTCCTTTTCTTTTTACGATTCTTCTGCGAGGCGTTTCGGTGAAGTGTTTGTCACGCTATTCACGTATTTATACAATACTATCCCCCACCAGACTTCCCGTGGACCATGCAAGCTGCAGGTTGTAGCCTCCTGTGAGGGCATCAATATCTAGTAGTTCGCCTGCAAAATACAGTCCCTGTACAAGCTTTGACTCCATGGTCTTTGGCTGTACTTCCTGCACTTTGACGCCGCCCTGCGTGATAATAGCTTCATTATAACTCCTGACACTAAGAATGGTCAATGGGAGATTTTTGGTTAAAGAAACAAGATGGGCACGCTCTTCTTTTGTGATGGCGTTTACTTCCTTGTCTGGATTTATTCCTGACAAAATGACGATCTGCTCTGCTAGTCTTGCCGGGAATAAGCCATTTAATGCATTTTTAAACTGCTTATTTTTTTCCTGTGAGAAGTCTCGCAAAAGTCTTGCATCAAGCTGCTCGTCTGTAAGCGCCGGCTTTAAGTCTATAAAAGCAGAAAGTGGATTTTTATCAAGCTTTTTGACTATTTTACTGCTTGCACTTAATACAAGTGGTCCGCTTATGCCAAAATGAGTGAACAACATCTCTCCAAAATCCTCATACAGTTTCTTTTTGCCGTCTTTTACAGTGAAGGTAACATTTTTAAGTGACAGTCCCTGCAGTGTGCGGCACCATTCTTCTTTTGTGTTAACTGGCACTAATGCCGGAAAGCATGGTGTCACTGTATGACCAAGCTCTCTTGCCATGCGGTGTCCGTCTCCCGTGGAGCCTGTTGACGCATAGGAAAGACCTCCTGTTGCAAGCACTATGGCATCGGCGCTTATTTTTTTTCCATCGGAAAGTAACACGCCTGCTGCACGTCCTTCTTCGGTGATGATATGCGTTACTTCCTTATTTAATATAATTTCTACGCCAGCCTTTTTTAAAAGGCGTGAAAAGCAGCTTATGATATCAGAGGACTTATCTGACTCTGGGAATACACGCTGACCTCTTTCTATCTTAAGAGGACATCCGCCGTTTTCAATAAGTTCCATGACATCTGTGTTGCTGCAGTCAGAAAACGCACTGTAAAGAAAACGTGGATTTGTCACAATCTGGCTCATGATTGTCTCCATATCGGAGGCATTTGTCACGTTGCATCGACCCTTTCCTGTGATAAAAAGCTTTTTTCCAAGCTTTTCATTTTTCTCAAGCAGTGTCACGTCATGACCATTCTCAGCTGCCTTTAATGCAGCCATCATTCCAGCGGCACCGCCGCCTATTACTATTACTTTGCTCATAAAAAATTTTCACACAATCCTTTTTTCAAAAAAGGGACCCTTGTTTTCCAAGAGTCCCTTGTTCTTTATTTTACTTTATTGATACTCACGAATTGCTCCGCTGCTTTTGGAGCTTTCGACTCTAGTATCATACCGGGTATGCCTTATTCTTTGTATCTGCAGCAGCTGGATCTACCTTTGTCTGCTGTGCTTCACGATACTTGAAGAACTCAGTAGCAACCTGCGGGAACAGTGCATAGGTCAGTACATCCTCGTCCTGCTGGATATACTGAGCTGCCTCCTTGCGGAAGTTGTCTAACTGTGGCTTGATCAGATCTGCCGGACGGCAGGTGATCGGCTTCTCGTCTCCGATTGCCTTCTTCTGAACTTCCTTGTTAAATGGCTTAACAGTCTGTCCAAACTCACCTCTTAAGATCTTCTTGGACTCCTTGGTCATCATCTTGTATCTCTCGCCCTGAAGAACGTTAAGAACTGCCTGAGTACCAACGATCTGAGAAGACGGAGTAACAAGCGGCGGCTCTCCGAAGTCCTTACGTACTCTCGGAACTTCCTCAAGTACCTGATAGTACTTGTCCTCAGCGCCTGCTTCCTTTAACTGGCTTACCAGGTTGGAAAGCATACCGCCCGGTACCTGATACATCAAAGTCTTGATGTTAACGCCCATAACCTTCGGGTTGATGCGGCCAGACTTAAGAGCTTCCTCCTGAATCGGACGGAAGTAATCAGCGATTTCTCCCAGAAGCTTCATATCAAGACCTGTATCGTATGGAGTTCCCTTGAAGGTCTCTACCATAACCTCAGTAGCCGGCTGGCTGGTACCCATAGCTAATGGGCTCATTGCTGTATCAATAACATCTGCGCCAGCCTCAACTGCCTTCATATATGTCATGGATGCAACACCAGAGGTGTAGTGGGTATGAATCTGAATCGGAAGCTTTGTTGCGCTCTTAAGAGCTGTAACAAGCTCAGTTGCCTTATACGGAACAAGAAGACCTGCCATATCCTTGATACAGATAGAATCTGCACCCATGGACTCGATCTCTTTTGCAATCTTCTTCCAGTAATCAAGTGTGTAAGCATCACCAAGGGTGTAGCACAGTGCGATCTGTGCCTCAGCATTTGGGTTCTCCTTCTTGATTGCCTTTGTTGCGTTTACTGCTGTCTTTAAGTTACGCAGATCGTTGAAGCAGTCGAAGATACGGATGATATCCATACCATTTGCAACTGACTTCTGTACGAAGTACTCTACTACGTCATCTGCATAGTGATTGTAGCCTAAGATGTTCTGTCCACGGAACAGCATCTGCAGCTTTGTATGCTTGAAGCCTGCTCTTAATTTACGCAGTCTCTCCCACGGATCTTCCTTCAGGAAACGAAGGCTGGCATCAAATGTAGCGCCACCCCAGCACTCTACGGAGTGGTATCCTACCTGATCCATTTTCTCAACGATTGGAAGCATCTGCTCTGTGGTCATTCTAGTTGCCATCAGAGACTGATGCGCATCTCTTAAGACCGTCTCTGTAATTCCTACTGGCCTTTTTACTTGCTCTGCCATTATATTACCTCCAAATTTTATCAGTATACTTTAACTGATGCCTACGAATTGCTCCGTTGCTTCGCATCTTTCGCAATTCTAAAAACATTCGGATTCGCTGATTTTCTTTGAAAATCGCTGCATCCTCATGTTTTTGCGGGTCCCAAGCTCAAAAACCTCATCGTGCAAGCACGATCGGCTTTTGAGTTCGATCCCCTGGCATCATACTCCAAATATTGCCATAAACGTACCTGCCGCAACGGCCGTACCGATAACACCGGCTACGTTTGGTCCCATTGCATGCATCAAAAGGAAGTTGCTCGGATCTGCCTCTGAACCAACCTTCTGTGATACACGCGCTGCCATCGGAACGGCAGATACACCTGCTGAACCGATAAGCGGATTGATCTTGCCCTTTGTAACCTTGCACAAAAGCTTTCCAAGAAGGACACCGCCTGCGGTACCAAATGCGAAGGCGATCATACCAAGTGCAACGATCTTTAAGGTATCCATCTTTAAGAATGCCTCTGCACTGGTAGATGCACCTACAGAAGTACCAAGAAGGATAACTACGATATACATAAGTGCGTTGGAAGCTGTCTCAGTAAGCTGCTTAACAACACCACTCTCGCGGAACAAATTACCAAGCATAAGCATACCGATAAGCGGTGCAGTACTTGGAAGAATCAAAACAACAACGATTGTTACGATGATCGGGAACAGGATTCTCTCCAGCTTTGATACTGGACGAAGCTGCTCCATCTTGATCTTTCTCTCTTTCTCTGTAGTCAGTGCCTTCATGATCGGCGGCTGAATGATCGGAACAAGAGACATGTAAGAATATGCAGCAACGGCGATTGGTCCCATGTACTGTGTCTGTCCTAACTTACCGCAAAGGAAGATAGAGGTCGGGCCGTCAGCACCGCCAATGATAGAGATTGCTGCAGCTGCCTTATCAGAGAATCCCATAAGGATTGCCATAAAGTAAGCCAGGTAGATACCAAGCTGTGCAGCAGCACCCATCAAAAAGCTGATTGGGTTTGCGATCAGCGGACCGAAGTCAGTCATCGCACCAACACCCATGAAGATCAGAGACGGCAGAATACTCCACTCGTCCAGAATATAGAAATAATGCAGTAATCCTCCAACACCGTTTGAAGTGTCTTCCGGGTTTGCCATGATTTCCGGATACATGTTAACAAGCAGCATACCGAATGCAATCGGCACAAGCAGTAACGGCTCGTATCCCTTCTTGATTGCCAGGTATAAGAATACCAGTGCAACAAGGATCATTAACAGGTTGCCCCATGACAGATTGAAGAACGCGGTCTGGTGGATTAGATTGCCTAATGTTTCAGTTACATAACTCATTGTCTAATACCTCCCGTATATTTCCTGCATATGCAGGATTCACCTACTTACGTAGGAGCTTCATTAGTTCATTGTAGCAAGTACTGCGCCAGACTCAACGGACTGTCCTGCTGTTACATTGATAGAAGCTACGGTTCCATCCTGAGGTGCTACGATATCGTTCTCCATCTTCATAGCCTCAAGAACAACGATTACCTGACCCTTCTTTACAGCATCACCAGCGTTTGCCTTAACACCAAGAATCTTACCTGGCATTGGAGCGCTGATCTTTACGGCACCCTGTGCGCCAGCCGGTGCTGCTGCCTTTGGAGCTGCCTTCGGTGCTGCCTTAGGAGCTGCCTTTGGTGCTGCAGCTGCTGCGGATCCGGTTCCTTCTTCAACAGTTACTTCATATACATTGCCATTTACAGTAATGGTATAATTTTTCATCTTAATCTCCTTCTGCCGCTTTGCGGCTGCTTTTATGCTCTTTTCCAGTTGTTTGTCTTGCCAACTCTCTTAATAGAACGAACTACCAGACCATTCGGATCGGTACCTTCGCTTGCTGCGATTGCTGCTGCAATAACAGCTACAAGCTCAAGATCGTCCTCTTCTTCTACAGTTTCTTCTACTGCTGGTGCAGGTGCCGGTGCTGGAGCAGGCTCAGCGGCCTTCTTCTTTGCTGCTGCTCTTTCCTCTGCCTCATGGATAAACTTGAAGCAGTAGATGATCAAGCTGATGAAGATCAGCATAACGAATACGACTGCCAGACCCATAACGGTATTTAAGGCTGCCTTTGACATCTTCTCGCCCAGTGTATAAACACCGTTGAATGCAACAGAACTTAAATTTCCCTTCTTATCAAAGGTAACAGTGACAACTGCATCACGCTTGTCAAAGGTTCCGTCTACACTGACAACATAAAGCTTGTTCTGGTTTTCGTAGCTGACATCAGCAGAATCCTCTTTGATCTCGCTAACTGCGCCGAGTTCTTCCTTTGCATCTTCCCACGCTGAAAAACCAGCCTCAAATGCAGCGGCCTCATCCTCGTCATTTGCCTCAGCCTTTAACTCGTCAAGTGTTTTCTGCTCATTTACAAGTGTATCAATGAGTGCAACTGCCTCTGTCTTGTAGACAGCCATGTCCTCACTTGCTGTATCAGAAGCACTGGATGAGGAGCAGGCAGTCAGCCCAAACGCACACAGCAGCACACTTAATAATACTGCTAACTTTCTTTTCATATCTACCTCTCATTCCACCCCGTACACACATAGGGGATCATTAATCCGCGATGTGTTCACACGGTACTGTGTTTCTGGATTAAACGGTACCGTGCTTCTTTGCCGGACGGTCCTCTCTCTTTGTAAACAGCATCTCAAATGCTGCTGCAGCGATCTGTCTTGTAGTTTCCGGAGCGATAATGCTGTCTACATAACCTCTCTTAGCTGCAGATTCTGCACTTGCCTGAAGCTTAGCGTAAGCTGCTGCCTTCTCGCTTATAAGAGCATTCTTATCATCTGCCTTTGCGATCTCATCTGCATACATGATCTTTGCTGCACTTACCGGATCCATCATGCCGATGGTAGCCTGCGGCCATGCATATGTCATATCTGCGCTGTTGTTCATTGCTAAGGATGCTGTTCCGTTTGCTGCGCCTACGATTACATTTACCTTTGGAGCAGTCATATCATGGAATGCATAAATCAGCTTTGCAGCTGCCTTTGCGATTCTCTTCTCCTGGCACTTTGTTGCCTTGTAGCCGGTAACATTTGTCAGTGTTAAAACTGGGATAGAGAATGCGTCACAGAAGTTTACAAACTCTGCTGCCTTCTCAGCGCCCTCTGCGCTTAAGGTACCGTCAAAGGTCTCAGCCTCCTTGCCCTCTTCGTCATATAAAGCAGTGCGGTTTGCAATTGCGCCGATGGTGTTTCCGTTTAAGCGGATAAAGCCAGTTACCATATCCTTTGCGTAATCCTTCTTTACTTCGAAGAAGAAGTTATCATCAGAGATCATTGGCAGGCTAAGTGCCGGATCTGCTGCAGATGCTTCAAGATCTGTACATGCACGATTTAAGTCATCTGTGCACTCGCTGTAGGACATATCATCCTCGTTGTTTGCCGGCAGGATGCTTACTAAGGTACGGATGCTCTCTAACAGCTCATCTTCCTGTGCAACTACATCTACCATACCAGCCTCGCTGCTCTGGAATGCTGCGTTTGCTGTATTCTCAGTCTTGTTGCCCTCTAATGCGTTTGGAGAATTAACGAACAGCTTTGCGTTCTTTGCCTCCATAAATGTGAAATCAGTAAGAGCCGGAACTACTGCCATACCGCCGCCGCAGGTTCCGAAAACTGCTGTGATCTGTGGAACTACGCCAGATGCAAGTGCCTGGCACTCATACAGCTTACCAAATGCCTCTAATGCATCGGTAGCCTCCTCTAATCTCATTCCTGCACAGTCTACCAGACCGATTACCGGTGCACCTACCTTCATTGCAAGGCTGTAAAGCTTTACAATCTTCTTTGCGTGCATTTCTCCGATGGAACCGCCCAGAACAGTTGCGTCCTGGCTGTAAACATAGACAAGGGCACCATCAATAGTACCATATCCTGTTAATACTCCATCTGCAGGTGTTTCTTTGTTCTGCAAATTGAAATCGGTATTTCTGGCAGTAACTGATCCGCCGATCTCAACAAAACTGTTGTCATCAAGCAAAGCACTGATACGGCTGCTTGCTGAATTCTGTGATGTTGTACTCATATTCGTCCTCCGTTTAATTTTTTATTCTAATGGTTAAAACCATCTTCTGCCATTTAACATTGTATCGTTTTTGAGCGAATAATTCAATAAGAATTTGCAATTTTTTGTACTTTTAATAAGACAAACTTCATTTCCTATGATATAATGAATAAGAATGATAAGGGATACTCTATGTTTTCCCAAAAAGAAAGGAAGTATTTGTTATGGAACGTAAAAATGCATGGAAATCCTGCGATGAAGCAAAGCTCGCACAGGTAAATGCACTCTGCACTGATTATATCAAATTCATCTCCGACTGCAAGACAGAGCGTGAGTGCGTAGAGGAAAGTATTCGTCTGGCTGAGGCTGCTGGATACAAGAACTTAAATGACTGTATCGAGGCTGGTACACCATTAAAGGCTGGCGATAAGGTTTATGCTAACAACATGGGCAAGACAATTGCTTTATTTGTAGTTGGTACTGAGCCTATGGAAAAGGGTATGCATATCCTTGGTGCACACATTGACTCTCCTCGTATTGATGTTAAGCAGAATCCGCTTTATCAGGATGAGGATTTTGCTCTTCTTGATACACACTACTATGGCGGAATCAAAAAGTATCAGTGGGTTGCTCTTCCGCTTGCTCTTCACGGCGTTGTTGCAAAGAAAGACGGTACTGTTGTCAATGTTGTAATCGGTGAGGATCCGTCTGATCCGGTACTTGGTATCTCTGATCTTTTGATTCACTTATCTGGTGATCAGATGGCAAAGACTCTCTCTAAGGCAATCGAGGGCGAGAAGTTAAATCTGACTGTTGGAAGCCGTCCTGTTATGAATGCTGCTGATGACTGCAAGGAGCCTGTTAAGGAGCTGATCCTTTCTATGTTAAAGGAAAAGTATGACATTGAGGAAGAAGATTTCCTGTCTGCTGAGCTTGAGATCGTTCCGGCTGGTCCTGCAAGAGATTACGGACTTGACCGCAGCATGATCATGGGCTATGGCCATGATGACCGTGTATGCTCCTACACTTCTCTTGCTGCTATGCTTAAGGTAGAGAATCCTGTACATACAAGCTGCTGTCTGCTTGTTGATAAGGAAGAGGTTGGAAGCAACGGTGCTACTGGTATGCATTCCCGTTTCTTCGAGAATATCGTTGCTGAGCTTATTGCACTGACTAACGCATCATACAGCGATCTTATTCTTCGCCGCTGTCTGAAAAACTCCAAGATGCTCTCATCTGACGTAAGTGCTGCATTTGATCCAAATTACCCAGAGGTAAATGAGAGAAAGAACAGTGCTTTCTGTGGAAGAGGCTTCACATTCAATAAGTATACCGGTGCTCGCGGAAAGAGCGGCTGCAATGATGCTAATGCAGAGTATATCGCTTACCTTAGAAAGGTAATGGACGATGCAGGCGTATTCTTCCAGACTAGCGAGCTTGGAAAGGTTGACCAGGGAGGTGGCGGAACTATCGCTTATATCCTTGCAAACCTGAACATGGAAGTTATCGACTGTGGCGTTCCGGTTCTTAACATGCACGCACCGTGGGAAGTTGTAAGTAAGATCGACGTTTACGAGACATGCCGCGGATACGAGGCATTCCTTCGCGCAGAGAAATAAATAAGATTACTCAAATTTTAAACACACAAAAAATCCCCCGGTAGAGGATTTATCCTCTATCAGGGGATTTTTTTATGGTTACCACGTAGTCGGCAGTCCGCCTCCAAATTCATAGCCTGCAGCGCGCACTGCATCGATCCATTCTCCAAGGATCTGTGTGTTTGTCGCTGACTTTGCATGAAGCAGATAGATTGCACCAGGATGAATGCTGTCCATGCAAAGCTGCAATGCCTCTGCCGGATCTTTCTGAGCATCGGAGTTGTAATCTAAATAGTGGAAGCTCCAGAATACGCTCTGGTAGCCGAGGCTTTCTACAAGACCTAATGACTGCTCACTTGTAGAACCCTCTGGGAATCTAAACAGCTTCATCTCGTAACCAAAGTTGTCTTTAACCAGGTTGTGAAGAACCATGATCTCGTTTGTCTGCTCCTCAAGTGAAAGCGATGGCATATTCTTGTGGTTGCAGGTGTGATTTCCTACAGTGTGACCTTCATCAATCATCTGTTTAATGTACTCTGGATTGCTGTCATAAAATTCTTTTGTGACAAAGAAGGTTGCTTTTACGTTCTTCTCGCGAAGTGTCTGAAGAATCTGAGGTGTAAAGCCTGCCTCATATCCCTCGTCCATAGTAAGATAAATTACTTTCTTTGATGTATCTTCAATAAACTTTGCATTATACTTTCCATACAGCTTCTTTAAGTAATAGCATCCATTCGGAACATTTAACGCATCGCGATCCCTATAGTCTGCAATTCCGCTGAACTCATTTGTACTGAGTGTACTTAAATCACCACTCCAAAGCTCTGTAGCTGCGCTTGGTGCCTGTACCTGCTGATTTACAGTTTCTGGTGCCTTATCTGAAAGATATTCACTTGCAATGTAACATGTTGTACCGTTATATTCTACCTTACTCCACTCTGCAGTGTAGCCTATTCTGTGAATGGATGCACCTGCCTCAAGAGATCCTGCCTTTGCTGCGTCTGTTGAAGCTGCCTCGCGAATATTAACCTTTTGTGTCGCATAAACTTCTTCATCTCGCGGCTCGTAGCTATCTTCTGCCTGTACAGCCTGTGACGATGCAGCTGCCAGACTTGACGCGCTTGCTGACGAAGATGACGATACATTCACTTCTCCTGGCGCTACCGGAACTGGAATTGCTTCTTCCTCTGTCGTTACAGGTATAGTCTGCTCAATTGTTTGTTCTTGTGTCTGCTCTTGTGTTTGTGTCTGGCTTGGCAGCTGCGGAAGACTTGCTGTATCATTATTTTTTTTGCCGCAGCCTGACGAAGCCATCATTACTGCTGCAAGTACAATTACACTGCTTCTCAATTTCCAATTTCTCATCATTGTTCCTTTCACCATTCCTTTTCAAAAAAACCTTGTGTGTTAATTCCAAGCTCTTCTGTCAATGCCTCAAGCATATTTTTTTGTTCTGGCAATGTGCACCATGCAAGCCCACATCCAGCCTCTAGTCCGCCCGGAAGCGGTATCATGCGACCTGGAAGCTTATACTTTGTGGCTGCCTGCTGCATATGCATGGCATCTGTCGTTGTAGGAAATACAACCATCAACTTTTTTTCTCTGTTTAATCTACTCACCTTATACCGCCTGATTTTTCTACAAATTACAGCAGCAAAGAAAGTACACGCATAATATACCAGACAAATGCGCGTCTGTCTACTGCCTGTTCCGGATAAATTGGATATGTACCTAAACATACCTCACTAAGCCAAAAGGAGACTTTACCGCAAACTTCATCTTCTAATACGGGCGATGCAAGCTCTTTTCTGGCTCTGATTTGAATTTCAATTTTCTCTCCATCTTTTGCAAGCACCTGATATTTATCTGGTGCATCGGGACAGATTAACTTTACCTGTGACTTTGTCTGCTTAGTCCAGTCATATACACCATCAATAACTGATGCGCTCATTTTGGGTACTGCCGGTGTCTCAAGCTTTTTTGTTTCATAAGCTGACAGCCCATAGTTCATAAGCTTTTTTGTATCAGCCCATTTATAGCTTTTATTTCCCGGCCAACCGCATGCAAGAAGCGATACTATATAAAGACGCCCATCTCTTTCTAGGGCACCGACATAACAATACCCTGCTTTTCCTGTAAATCCTGTCTTCCCTGTCAGTGCACCGTCCATCATCTGCAAAAATGCGTTATGATTATACACTGAAAATGAATACTTCCCTGTCGTATCGGTAAATTCATACTGCGCTGTACGCGTGATCTTTAAAAATTCTTTGCTTTTTGGCGATGTACGAATGCAATAACGAAGAAGAAGCGCAAGCTCTCTTGCCGTTGTATAATGTGCCTCATTATCTAACCCGTTTGGTGTTACAAAATGTGTCTGGCTAAGCCCGATCTCTTTTGCCTTTTTATTCATCCATGTAGCAAAGCCCTCTACACTTCCTGCAGCTGCCTCTGCTAAGATAACAGCCGTATCGTTATGGCTTTCTAACATCAATGAATATAAAAGATCCTCGCAGCGAAATGACCAGCCTTTTTGCACGCCAAGATGCACCTGCGGCTGTGAGGCAGCATAGGCAGATGCTGTGCATATTTCTTCTGGCTCCATCATCTCAAGCACAAGAATACATGTCATAATCTTTGTCGTGCTTGCCATAGGCAGGATCACATCTTCCTCCTTACCGTAAAGCAGTCTGCCAGTATCTCCATCAATTAATGCAGCTGATCTGGCATAGAGTGATTCCTGCGCTGGCATTTTTGCTTCATCCGCAGACAACACGATCTGTGCAAACAGCAGGATTGCCACAGCAAATGTTGCCAGTCCTGCCATCATGCTTCGTCTTATTTTCTTTGCTTTATTACTTGTATTTATAGGATTCACCCACCGCTTTGCATTTTCTAACATACTTTATGCGCGGTGCGAAAATTTTATGAACAAACAAAATCAAAAGCTTTTTATCTCATAATAAAGTGTTGCCACATATTGGCAGCCCTTCCATATCGGCTCCTTTGACGTATCTTCTCTTGACAGACGCCAATCAAGCCAAAGTTCTTCTGCCGCAAGCGCCATATGACACATAGCAATACCCATGTCAAGAAGCGTCAGCTCTTTCATTCGCTTTGTCTGCATAAGACTTTCTTTTTTCATAAAGATATGAATTTTTCCATCCTGCGGCATAAAACGCCAAGGCTGGAGATTGAATGCAGATGGCGCAATCCTTGCTGCCTCGATAATCTTTCGGGCATTTTGCTGCGCTACCGGCGGCTGATTCACAAGCTCTGTTAACTTCTTGCGGCTAGCCGGCTTTTTTACTGCCGTGGCCGCCGCCTTTCCAAATGCCACAACAATCATCGGCTGATACTGGTCAAGATCTGGCTTTGACTTTGCATCTCCAAGATAACATGTAGCAAAGCCCTTTGATACCAGATATAAAACCAGCTGCTCCATCACATATCCGGCATTGACTGCCGCAAATGGATGATCCTTTGCTGAAAGCACCAGATAATATGGTGCCTGTGCCAAAAACATGCCCTTAAAAACATGCTTTTGTGTATTGTATGCCTCCACAACGGCGATCCTGTACGCTGCCTGCGGATGCAGCAGTGCAAGTGTCTGAATAAAGCAATTAATCTGCTTCATAATATGCGGATCAATTGCCGTCATCTGAAAACGCCTGACGGAATGGCGTCTGCCTATTGATTCGTATTGTGTCATGTTTCACCAGCCTTTCAGACAAGTGCTTCCAACTCTGCTACTAACTCTCCAAATAATGCCAGTGCATCGGCTACCGGCTTTTCTGTTGTCATATCTACACCAGCCATCTTTAAAAGATCAATCGGATCTTTGCTCTCACCGCCCTTTAAGAAGCTCATGTAGGCATCTACTGCCGGCTTTCCTTCCTTTAAGATCTTTGCAGACAACGCAACTGCTGCGGAGTATCCTGTTGCATACTGATATACGTAGAATGGTGTGTAGAAATGAGGAATACGCATCCACTCGTATGCAATCTCCTCATCCTTTTCCATATCTGGTCCAAAATACTTCTGATTTAATTCCAGATACATCTGACTTAATGCTTCTGCTGTCAGAGGCTTTCCCTGTGCACAGTAATCATGTGCAGTCTTCTCAAACTCAGCAAACATCGTCTGACGGAACAATGTTCCCTTAAAGCTGTCCAGATAATGATTTAACAGATATTTTCTCTGCTCCTTATCTGTTGTCTTTTTCAAAAGATCATGCATCAATAAGCACTCATTGCATGTAGAAGCGACCTCTGCTACAAAGATCTTGTAATCAGAGTATGCGTAATCCTGTGCAGTTATTGAATAGTAGGAATGAATGGAATGACCCATCTCATGAATCAGTGTAAATACGCTGTCAAGATTTTTTGTGTAGTTTAACAGTATGAATGGCTGTGAGTCGTAGCAGCCCCAAGAGTATGCGCCGCCTTTCTTTCCCTTGTTTGGATAAATATCAATCCAACGGTTTTCAAGACCCTCACGCGCATGAGAAAGATAATCCTCTCCCATCGGCTTTAATGCCTCAAGCACCATCTGCTTTGCCTGCTCAAACTCGTATGTCTGATTCTGTGCGGCAACGATTGGTGTGTAAACATCATACATGTGAAGCTTGTCTACGCCAAGCACTTTCTTTCTAACAGCAACGTAGCGATACATCATAGGAAGTGCCTCGTGAACAGCACTTAATAAGTTGTCATAAACGCTCTCTGGCACATTGGAATCTGCCAAATACATAGCACGTGCTGATGAATATTTTCTTGACTGTGCATAAAATTTTGCCTGCTTTAAGTTGCCGCGGTATATTGCTGCAAATGTATTCTTTAAGCTTGCAATCTGACCGTAAAGTGTCTTAAATGCACCTTCTCTTACTGCACGGTCTGGTGACTCCATGTAGGAAATATATGTGCTGTTTGTCAGCGGCAGATGTGTGCCGTCCTCAAGCACGATATCAGGATACTTCATATCAGCATTCATTAACACGCTGAAAATATCATCTGGTGCCTCTGCCATGTCTCCTGCTGCAGCTAAAAGCTCTTCCTTTTCTGCATCTAATGTGTGCTCCTGTCCGCGAAGCATCTCTTCAATCTTTCTTCCATAATAAGCAGTGCGCTCATTTTCTTTTTCTGCAGCTTCTAACTGCTCCTTGCTGTAAGAAAGAATCTCCGGCTCTACAAAGGCACTAGCTGCGCCAATCTTTACGCCAAGGCTGCCGATCTTTGCTGACATTGTCTGGTAGGTGCTGTCTGTCGTGTCCTGATCAAAGCGCATTCTTGCGTAAACACTCAATTTGCTTAAACGGCGATGCAGTCCATAGTAAGCATCGAGAACTGCCGGGATCTTACTAACGTCTGCTTCAATTGCCCCCTTTAACTTTGCAAATTCTGCTGCGTCCTTTTCAAGAGCGGCGTAATCCTCTTCCCACAATTCATTGTTTGCATAAATGCTTTCAAGGTTCCATGTATCTTTTACATCAATATCTTTTCTATCTTTTACTTCCATATATGCTTCCCTTCAAAAAATTTTAGAGCTTTTCGCCCTTACATTATTCTATCATACCGCAGAAAGCGGTTACTTGCAACTTACAAAATTTTTACAAAGTGCGTGCGAAGCTCTGACAAACTAGGAAAAACTCCTTCGCACAGCGCGCGCGTTGCCTCATCTGGCTCATCTAAGTCAGGAATCATGAAAACACGGCATCCTGCTGCGGCCGCAGCACGTACACCATTTGGCGAATCCTCGATTGCAATACAATCTAACGGTATACGGCCTGCTTTTTCACATGCAAGCTGATAAATATCTGGTGACGGCTTTCCGTTTTTTACCATAACAGCACTTATTATTTCGTCAAAATAAGATGACAATCCTGCCATTTCAAGGTAACGGTTTGTGCGCTCAAGATCAGTTGCCGTTGCGATCATGCAGCGTATCTGACGGCTTTTTAGCCATAAAAGAATTTCTTTTGCACCGGGCTTTACAGTAATGCCATCTCGTTTAAGCATTTCTTCCATGATCTTTTTTCTATATGCACGCATTTCATCATACGGAAAGCCTTTTCCATATTTTTCTTCAAAAAAGCGGTACACATGCGGCCGGCCAAGACTTCTAAGGTCAAGTGCCTCTTCTTTTGTAATGGTATAACCAAATTTTGCAATTGCTTCACACCAACACACATTGTAATATTTTTCTGTGTCAATCAGTGTTCCATCCATGTCAAAAAAGACAGTATCCATAGTTTTCTCCTTTGCAGCACGGGACGTTTTGCTGCCCCACACTATAATCATACAGAATTTTATTTTTAATTGCAAGGTATTTTCCTGCACCGAAGGTCTTTCGTAACATAGCACCGTGAACTATAAAATAAACGCGCGTATAAAGCCCCTTCTTTCTGTGCATCCTTTTAATGCATAATTTATGGCGGCAGCGACTGCTGCGGAAAGGAAGGATACAGATGGCAGGCTACAAAGTGGAAATCTGCGGAGTCAACACGGCAACGTTGCCTCTGCTTGACAGCAGTGAGAAGGAAACTTTGTTCCACCGAATCAAAAATGGAGATCAACAGGCACGTGAGCTTTACATTACTGGAAATTTACGTCTCGTTTTAAGTGTGATTGGCCGCTTTTCTTCAAGCGGTGAAAATATTGATGATTTGTTTCAGATCGGCTGCATTGGCTTAATGAAGGCAATTGACAATTTTGATCTTAGTCATCAGGTTAAATTTTCAACCTACGCAGTTCCGATGATCATCGGTGAGGTAAGACGCTTTTTGCGGGACAATAACAGTATACGTGTCTCTCGTTCCCTTCGCGATATCGCTTATAAAACTGTTTCCGCAAGGGAAGCTCTGACAAGGGAGCTTGACCGTGAGCCAACTCTTGACGAGATTGCTGAGCGTACAAGCATCAACCGCGAGGAAATTATTCAGTCGCTTGATGCGATTCAAAGTCCGCTCAGTCTTTATGAGCCCGTTTACAGTGACGGCGGTGACACGCTCTATGTCATGGATCAAATCAGTGATAAGAAAAATAAAGAGGATAACTGGGTTCAGGAGATTGCACTTTGTGAGGCATTAAAAAAGCTCCCTAAGCGGGAGCAGCGCATCATCAAAATGCGCTTTTATGAGGGAAAGACTCAGATGGAGATTGCACAGGAAATACACATTTCTCAGGCGCAGGTCTCTCGCCTTGAAAAAAGTGCTTTAAAAACAATGAAGGGATATCTCAGCTGAGATACCCCCTACATAGGATGCCAGGGTCAAAAGCTACAAATCCGATCATGCTTGCACGACAAGGATTTTGAGCTTGGGACCCGCTAAAATATGAGAATACAGCGATTTTCGAAGAAAATCAGCGAATTCGAATATTTTTAGAATTGCGAGAGTTACGAAGTAACGGAGCAATTCGTGGGCATCCTTTAAGCTTACCGAATGAAGGAGAACACGCCTCCGCTTACTAATCCCATGATGATTCCGGCAAGCACGACACCACACATAACGGCAAGTGTGCTCTTTTTAAAGTCCATATCAAGAAGGCTTGCTGCAAGAGTTCCTGTCCATGCACCTGTTCCAGGAAGCGGGATTCCTACAAACAAAAACAATGCCACGTAAAGACCTCTTCCTGCCTTTTCCTGAAGCTTCTTTCCACCTCTCTCTCCTTTTTTAAGACACCAGTTGAAGAAGCCGCCAATGTACTTTTTATCACTTCCCCACACGAGAATCTTTCTTGCAAACAAAAAGATAAATGGCACTGGAAGCATATTTCCAAGGATACAGATGATGTAAGATGGCAATAGCGGAAGCTGAAATCCGATTGCATATGGAATTGCACCTCTTAACTCAATGAGC
>ERZ779869.1464-NODE-1464-length-21812-cov-2.714069_pt1 | contig 21812 bp, 13 predicted proteins | sample MGYA00511557_ERZ779869 | MGnify/ENA primary metagenome ERZ779869 (study PRJEB29588, sample SAMEA2154620) | human gut metagenome | biome: human gut; feature: human-associated habitat; material: faeces | place: Denmark | collected 2008/2010 ... | reverse complement strand
ACCGGCAAGACCAAATTCAAGCATGATTTCGTATTTAATACGCTGCTCTACTTCACATACCAAACTTTGTGCCTGCTTATCCTTGCCCAAGCTGCGCTTCTCAACTATATCTTCATAGGCTTGTTTCCAAGTTAAATTAGGCGCAATAAAAAAACTCACAAACTGCTCATCAGTCATGTGCTCATGCCAATACTCTATAAAACCATTCTGAAAATCTGCAAGGTTTTGACCAGAACCCTTCTCGGTACAGTATTTTTGAATAGCAGTTCTAAGACCAAAGCGCCATGTTCTTGAATTGAAAAAGCCCGCTCTGTGTGCAGCATCCTGAACATTATCCGAGAATGCCAATGTCTTTTTGTCATCGTTAAACTTGGACGCAAACATTTGAGAAAGGCTTGCGCTAATTTCTGTTGCGCTGCGAAGACCCATCAACGAAAGACCGCGACGGCTACCACAACAGGGGCAAACATATTGCTTGTGGTTCTTAGTACCAGAAGTCTTGATCGGATTGGGAATCATTACATCAACCATTTCGGCACCGCAGTTGAAGCATTCATCTGTCCCATCCTCGCCAAGTTTTACTTGCAGACAATCGGGGCAAATTCTTGCAGGAATCATCCATGAAATGCGTTCATCGTGAGAGTGAGGAAACATCATCACGATTTTTTCGTCCGCACGGAAATATAGATTGTAGAACGATTCGAGATTTGTCATGGTGGCATTGCTGCGTTCGTTGAGTACAGACCCCCAACCCGTAATACCGCAATCGCGGCAGTTTACAACAGGAAGATACTGCTTTGCCTGTTGCTTATTCAAATCATTCGCGATCTCATAGGTGATCTCATCCGGATCCACCTTCGCAACCACGCGACGAAGCTCACGCATCCAGAGCTGAACCTGAACATTCAAAAATGGACGTAACCTTCCTGCTTTGCCTGTTCTCGCATGAGAAATTAAAGCAAAGAGGGAATTGATCACTACGGTAGCATCAGGCAGATCTTTCAAATCCGGGTAATGGATATTCAGCTCTTCTGCGATTTTAGAGGCTTGATAATATGCACCACCGGTCAGGTTGATCACCGATTGCATGAAGCTGTGATGCATCAGCTCATATCCAAGCTGGATTCTCCCTTCATCGTCAAGGACATCAAAAGAGAAGTCCGGAAACCAATCTTTTACTGCGCTCTGCAAGTAAGCAGAAGGCTCATCTTCCTCAGACAATTTTTCCAATTCTATAGCCTGTTCTACTGTTGGCAGCGCAAATTCCGTCACTTCAGCACCCGCAAAAAACTCTTGCGCACTCAAACGATCTTCTGTGATAATTGCGTCCTTGTCAAACGGCTCACCAAAGATTTCTTCTGCGTAGTTCAAAATATTACTATCGTTTTCCTTTGATCCCATCGTTGCCGATGTACCGACACAGCACAGGTATCCATCATAGATGCCAGGCGTCGTTTCAAACGACGAAGCAAACAAGCCAAATCTGTACCTTGCGCTCCATCGAATGTATGCAACTCATCGACCGCGATATATTTTAGAGTTTCAGGTTCATTATCTCTCCACAAGAGAGCATCTTTCGGGCGCACCAGCAGATAGTCCAGCATTTTGTAGTTGGTCATCAGAATATCCGGCGCGTTGTTCAGCATGGTTTCATGGTCTGTAATAACGCCATGTTCACTCATCATACGGGCAGGTGTATGTTCTTGTCCACCAACATACATACCGACAGACACATTTCCACGGAGTTCTTCGCTTCCATAGATCAACTCCGCAATACGTTTCGCCTGATCCGTCGCCAAGGCGTTCATCGGATAAATAATCAGAGCTTTTATTCCTCGCTCACCGCGATGCTGATAGCAATATTCCAAAATCGGATAAAGGAAACACTCTGTTTTACCGGAACCAGTACCCGTTGCAACCAACGTGGATCTACCATCATCTCCGGTCAGTCGCTCAAAGGCTTTTTGCTGATGCACATAAGGAAGATATGCAGGATGAATTGCTTCAAAACAAGTGGGCATTTCCGCTGCCACACGGAACGGAAGGCGCACAGCAACATAAGGCTCATGGTAAACAGAGCCTTTATTCGCCAGCATTTTCTGTACGGAACCTTTGAACGGTTCGTTGGTCATCGGGAATGTGGTTTCAATATAATCCCCAATGCCTTTCTGTAATTGTTTAGCAAGTATGGATGGTAACATACTGCAATCCTCCTTTGTTTATTCTCTCAGCATTACTTATCGCTATTAGGTGATATAGGAATCTCTTATTTTTTTGAAAGTCGAAGCTTTCATCAGGTACAAATCGCCACGGCTTCGTGTCATTGCAACATACAACTTGTTAAGTGTTGAAGGTCTTATTCTGTCAGGATTGAACTTATCGCTATCGAGATTATCCAGCTCATCTGTCAAAATCACACAAGCAGAATCAACTGTATCGCCTTTGGAATATGACCAATTAAGAGCTGGAAATGAATACTTACCAGCCTCCCGAAACACTAGCTTGATAATTCGATTTTCGTCCAGAACTGAGGATGGATCATCGTCAATCCATTTTACTACTCCGCTATGATCTCCGTTTGATGCAATCTCAATCCCTAATTTTTGACTGACATAATCACATATATCTATCGAACATCGACGGGATTTTGCAAGTGTCGATGCATCTACAGTAAACCCTTCCTTGATGATACTTGCAACAAAATCACCATAGCTAACTTCGCCCTTCTTGTTCTTGAATGGCTTGCCCGAATTATTCGTGGCCGAAACAGAATGTTGATGGTAATCACCTACAAGAACAACATCTTCAAGTTTTTTCGCCAAAGTCATAATCAACTCATAATCATATTCTCGAAAATCCTGAAACTCATCAATCAGCACACAATCATAAAACATATTCAGACGTGCTGCTACTCTTTTAATAAGAGATTCGTGATTCTTCTTTACTTGTAAAACCAGTTCGGACAGGGTTGCACAGTAATATTGTCCCCTCATGGTGACATAGTGTGCAAGCCTATCTTTTTTCTTATAAAGCGGATTGGCAACAGACTTTCCTTCCCTATTCGTTATCGTTTGTGATGGCGGATCTACTGTACAGATTCCTCGACTAACAAACTTAGGATAACCAAAGTGTTCTGCTATGCTCGGCTCATACGGTAATACCAGTTGATGATAAACGAACGAATCAAAAGTAGATACCGTCGTTAATTCAGGCACACATCCATGTGCATCGCATAGTTCTTTTTGGATATTGTAAATGTTCTCGTGAGTAAAAGCCAGTATCAAGTTACGCTTTGTCGGGTCTATCTCATGGCAGATATGATAGGTTTTTCCCGCACCGGCTACCGCCAAGATTACCCTCTTAGCCATCTAATCGCATCCTTTACGTACTGCGGAACAGCAAATGTTTTGCCAGAAGTAAGCATTTGATATGCCACATCAACTTTGTGGTTTAACATCTTACCTAACACAGCACCGTAATCCTTGTCATGGAACTTATAAGCTGCTCCTGCCTGAACATCAATCATTCCATCCAAGGTATCTTTATTCTCTTTGTAAATGCAGGCTTCCCAAGTCCATTCATCTACTGTAGCACCCATAAAAATGTGCTGTAGAACGTTAGTTTGATTAAAAGAACCTGCTTCTGCTATTCTATCACTTATCTCGTCATTATCTGTAACAACAGCAATTCTTTTATCCGTTGCTTTTGCAATTTCGAGATAACGCTTATAAGAAATGCCATTGCAAGAAATTACAGAAACACCATCTTCCTCGATAGTGTGGTCTGTGATTTGCTTGTAGAACATGGGAAGAAGGAGAAACTCTGTCGCACCTTCAACCAGGATCACTTTTTTTGATAACAGCAACTGCAAGAAAGCGTTGTCATCTGCTCGAACGAAGAACTCAGCCACATCAGACTTAACACCCTTAAGACTTTTAACTCCATCTTCGGTGATCCATAGAACATTATTCAAATTCAATCGGCTGGCAATCATGTTGTTATGAGTTGCCACGATAATCTGCGAATTTTCCTGCTGCTCTGAGATCTGCTGGAGCATTTTTCTCAAGGTCGAAAAGCTAAGATGATTCTCCGGTTCTTCCATCAAGATAATATCCAATCCATTCTCTCTATCCAATGCAATCTGTGTCTTAATAAGGCTCTCCATGCCACTACCACGATTTTCGAGAGCGATGGAGTCTTCATAAATAGACAGCACCGTTTCTAGAACAACTTTCTTGCTGTCTACACCAAACTTCTGATTTTCACTAAGTGCAGGCAAGCCAAGGTTATCAAACGCTTCAATCAGCTTATCTCTAAACTCGTTCTTAGCCTTTGCCTTCGTAGCATCATCATATCTGCTCGTAAACAAAGTCCTGTTGAAGTAGTTAAACAACGGGGTCGATGCGCTGCTCGTTGTGTCGATTGCCAAGAAGTTAAGTGGCCTTTTAATCATCTGATATGGGCGATTAGCAAAGGTTGTCCAAGTCAGTGTATAGTATTCATACGGAATCTTACCTTCCTGAATGGATTGTTCCATGCCAGTGCCAAGTTCCTCATCATACTTGCATTCGAATCGAATGCCAAATTTCTCAACCTGCTGTTTTCTCTCCCCATATATTTCTCCATAGAAGTATGAAGCATTCTTTTGTTGAGGATCAAGCGCCAGTTCTACCTCAATATAGATTCGAGGTAGAGTCCTAATGCTCGGTTCAGCCTTAAATGCAGCCACCATCTGCGTATTGAACAGGTCACGCAATATCGACTTGTCGGCATTTCGATACTGCTGATTCAACACAGTTTTGATTGCATCTAAAATAGTGCTTTTGCCAGCTTCATTCTCGCCAACAAGAATGTTCATGTGTTCGTTGAACTCCACATCCAGAGAGGTAAATTTCTTAAATCCCTCTATGTGCAGCGATTTTATGTAGTTCAAGTGATTTACCTCCTCGGTGTGTCGAAATCATCAATGTTTATCAAAATATGCCTTTAATTTGTCGATTGTCATGTTTTGTAGTTTAGAATCTGTCTGAAGCTGTGTTCTTACACGATGTTCCCTCAGATAATTCGCAATCTCAACACGGCTCATTCCAAGCTCACCTAGGCAATCTATCAGGGCCTTGTTCTGATTTGTCACCTTGACTGTTGTTATAAGCTCCATTGCTTCTGCAATGCTATCGACACCGTAAAATTTACTCAGCAGACGCATCATCTCATTTTCTGGCGTCTTCATTTCAAGAAATGCAGCGATAGCGCAACAAACATCGTTCTCTTTCTGGCGAGCTACTGCAAGTGCGATTTCTTCCTCATAATGTCGATCTATCGCATCACGGAAACAGTCACGCAAAAACACGGAACCTTTTTGAAGTATTTCTTTCGTATCCAAACTTACACCTCCTTGTACTTCTCCTCAAAGAACTTCCAAGCAGTCTCATAGTCCCGTTCCCGGTCACAGCGGTCAAACGGGGCAACGTACTCAATGGTACGCTCCACCGGGCCGCCGGGCATGGTATCATCCATAATCGTGCGATAGAACTTCTTCCCGGCAGGGGCATCCTTCATGTTCAGCTCAAACTCCTTCCGGTCGAAACCAACCCCCACAAGGCTGCGGTTATTGGTAAAGGTAATTCGACCGTTGGCATCGTACCAAGTGTCCGCTTCATAGCTTTGCAGAACAGGGAACTGGATGCGGTAGATGGTTTTCAGCTGCTCCAACGTCATGCCCAGAGCCATTGCTGTTAGCACATCAATTTCCACCAGTGCCTGACGGCGCTCGTAGTCGGTGCGCAGCGGGGTATTCCAAGTCCACTCCGAAGTTAAAGTGCTGAAGCGAGTGTTAGAAAGACGTGGGTCTAGCTTTGACCATGTGTCGGAGGTATATACATCAAAGAAATGTTTTCGCCAATATTCATCGTGTGTTCGTGTTAAGCAAACCAACATCAAATATCTTGTCAACAATTGTTGGTCGAATTTAGAACGAACAACGGGGAGCTTTCCAGCATTATCAGCATATAGATTTGATTTACCCATTGCTTTAATGAAAAAATCGAACGGTATAGAAGCGAAAAGTGCTCCTTCAATCGCCTCTGTTTTTTTATCTGCAAAATCAAATCCAATAATTCCGTTAGTATGTCCAACGCCACCCATTACAACACTACCAATAAGAGTTCGCTCGCCGCCCTGATTCAGCATTTTACGTGCAATCAGTTTTGTGTCAGCATAATATTTTGTTCCCCATGGTGTTTCGGGTACACGTCGTGCGTACTCGCCAATTTCGCATGCAGGAGAATAATTGCACCGTTGTGAATATTTTTCTGGAATAACAGTCAAATCCAAATTGTCGTAGTCGCTATTTAGTTTACAAATACGTCGTGATGTTTTAAACAGAGGATTGGCAACTCCGATATGAGGACCCGAATAAATTGTATCAACTGCCGATTCTGGAAAATGCACATTGCGCTCAATAGTGCCGTCGTTTTGAGCATTTGTTTCATGCCAACATTCTGTCGAGAAAAACTCATTGTCCAAACTTTCAAGGGTGGTTTGTTGTTTCGAAAAGGTCTCCAAAACTTCGACTAGCTCTTCAGCATGTAGAACTGGTAAACGTGCTTGCTTCCATTCATCATTTCCATCAAACAGCTTTGCAAATACTGCTAATTCTTTTTTCGTAACATGAATGATTCTATCAGGGTGTCCCTTTACGTTCCAATCACCGTTTTCATCCTTAATACCCGGTATCGTTGCAGTAGCGTCTCCTTCGTAACACTCTACGATGCTTTTAGCATCGTAGAGATTACTGATGGTGTCGAAAGACACCATCAGTGGACCACCATACACATTCAAACTGAATTGTGTATGGTGGTGCACTTCGGGAAAAAGCTTCCTCTCATTTGCAAACTGAAAATGATAACGCAAACGAGGATACAGCTTTTCCCGAAGTGCACCACCCTTCGGGTCGTCGTAGACGCCCTCAGGGTGTACAAAAGCGGCAACGCCGCTTTTACCGCTAAACATCCAAGACTGCGGTAAAAAGCACTTGAACAAATTCGTCTGTTGTCCCTTCAAATCTGCATAATTTTGTACTGCGTTTAAGAAGGCTTGTTCACCAGACAGCATTTCATATTCCGAAAAATACATTTTTCGTGTTACTGTATTTTCCAGTGCCTCTGCTCGTTTATGCGTTGTTTGTGTAGCGGTCAGTTTCTTTACTGCGAACATCGGATGCGTATCAGAAAGTACACTCTGCTCGTTCCACTCAATTTTAATCCACGGCGGATTACCAATAATCAAATCAAACCCGCCACGCTCCGCAAACAAGTCCGCAAATTCAAGTTCCCAATGCGTAAACTTGTTCTGTTCCGCAATTTGTGCAGCTAAATCCAGTCTCGGAGTTTCCTGACGCAGTCGAGGAATATCCACGATGGTATCCGTACCGTAAATGTCGATAATATTCATTGCCATCTGTTCCATTTCTGTTGGGAACAGAGAAAGCTGACCACCCTTGACAGAATCGGTAATATTCACAGATGCCATGGTTCCTTCAAGAATCAGGGACATATCAAACAGGAATTCACTTCTGCTAGGAAGCAGATCCGCCTTGTCAATCGGCCAGAACCACAGCGCACACCAATAGTCCATCGCAAACTTCAGTCGTGCATACGGACCGGCATTCCTCATGTGTTCGCTCTTATAGCGTTCGCTGAAGATCTTGTCCTTCTGGCGAATCGTCGTATGCGAATCCTCTGCATCATCGGTATAGCCAAAGACAGAGAGGGCGTCCTGTGTCTTTACCCCCACTTCTTTGCGCTGTTGAATTTGCGCTTCCCATAGTTCATCAATTGCCGCAGAAAGCCGCAGCAGCGTAACAACCTCATCATCGGTGATGGGCTCAGTGAATTTCTTATTCCACTTTGCCATCTCCTTGATTTTATCCGGTTCAAGGGATTTGATGACTTTATCGGAATAGCTGCACATTCCCGGATCGCCAAGCAGAAAATGATAAACCTGCTTTTTCGGCATGCGTTTTGTTCCCAAAGGTATCCGCTCTGGCTCCATCTCATACCAACGCAATCCCTTAGATGTGGATTGTGTATTTTCAACGCGGTACACCTGCCGCCTTGCGCCGATCAGGGAGTTTCCGTTCACCAGCTGCGTGCCAAACCAGGGCACAAAGCCGCCTTCATAAATGGTATTCAGCCACAGGGAAACTTCTGCCAGCTCGACAGCCACAGGGTTCAGGTCGATGCCATAAACATTGCGGTCGGCAATAAACATCTTGACCTTCTGCAATTCATTAAATCTCTTTTCATAGCTGATAATCTCGCCGGTTTCTTTCTCTTTGCGAGAGATATAAGCTTCTGCCAGCTGATTGATTGCTTCGTTCAAGAACGCCGCACTGCCCATAGCAGGCTCGCAGATGGTCAGCTTGAGAATTTCATCCGCAGTTTTTCCCTCAAGAAGCTCCTTCAGGGCATACTTAACCAGGCACTTGGTCAAGACCTCCGGTGTGTAGTAGGATGCGGATTTCTCACGTTCTCTACCTGCCAGACGATAAATGAAAGTGCCTTTTTCATACATGCGGAGTTTGCCCGCTTTTTCACCAGATTCATAACGGACACGCTCATCTTCGGTATATTGGTCAAGCTCAGATTCAGATACAAAGTAACCGACATCCAGCTCGTTGAAACTGTCACCGGCTCTCTTTACTTCATAGAGGTCATGTTCAGCAATAAATCCTCGATAGGAAAGAAGTGCCTCGTACACTGCGCCCATCTGGTTGATACCCAGATTGGCATAGGAAATACGACCACGGCGACCATTTCTTCTGCCCGTTGCCCTTGTCAAGCTCATAAGGTCAATGATGCGCAGCATACAGCTGTTTCTCAGCTTGGCATTGGTAATCATCTTGGTATATTCCGGATCGAAGATATGTGCCTTCAGCGGAGCAATCAGGAACATATCGTGCAGGCTATTGGAACCTGTTGCTTTTTTCAGTTCTTCTTCCGTTTTCGGATAGCCGTCATAAATCAGCTCATAGAGCTTTGCCAGAGTTTCATGCAGGTAATAGCCATCACCGACTTCATTAACATCATCACGGACGTTATCCGCAATATCTCGCAAGCTTTCCAGAGAATATCCAGAGTAATAACTCTGTGCTTTAATCGGTGCATAGCCAAGTTTCGGTCTGGACTCAATAAAGAGCACAAACAGCATACGATACATATAGCGCAGACACTCTAACGTCAACTGTCCGGCATCTACAGGGTTCGCATCAAGATCACGACCAAGGCGTGTCTTCATATCGTAAAGGACTTCGTTACCGAGCAGTTCAATGCTTTCACGAAGGGCATACTTTAAGTCTTGCGATACACCGGAAGCATTCTTCTGGCTCTGTTCATCCAACTCATCCAACAGAACTTTTCCATCATCAGGACAAAGCGAATCCTTATGAAGCAGGACAGCCATTGCCTGCAAAGTCGTGTTTTCCAGCCGAGAAAAAATCTCCTCAAGTTCAAACTGAAGATAGCACTTTTCACTCCACTTGTTGCGGTCAACAAGAGCAATCTGATTCATGCCAATCAGCATGACGAAACGAGGCGGTTCCGCAGAGCCGAAAAGGATTTTCGTCACCAAGTCCTCGTTTGGTATTTCATTCAGAATACCCTTATGGAGCGTTCCAACTGCATCTTCATCCACATCATCCGCATTAAAAACAAAGCTCTCCATAATGCCTGCATCGGATTCTTTAGATGCTGACAATAATACCCACAGCACTGGTGCGCCATTGCTTTTTGTCATTTCGAGATAAACCGGAACCGACAGAGAATCATCCACGGTCACAACTTCTGGTTTTGCTTCCGGATAGCCCAATGATTTCAGATAGCTACCCGCAAGCGCCTTGATATTGGCGAGCACTTGTAAGTTTACAGAAGAACGGACAAACTTATCATGTGCCGTATAATACTGTCGTGCATTCTGACGCAAAAGCGACCAGGGAGTACGGCTTTCTTCCGACTCCCTTGCTTCTGCATTCCATCCACTTATGGTGGCACTCGCATTTTCCTCAAACACAGTGGAAAAATAATGATTGGTAAAGTATTCGTTTTTATTGACGATACCTGTTAAATCCATGCTCATTGCGATACCCCCATCAGCACAGATACAACTCTGATGTATGGGTTGTTCTGTATTGTCAAAGTCTCTTTCACCCAGTTCGTAAACTGATCAAAGAGTTCATCTACCCGGCGCTCCTGCTCCTGCCTTTTTCGTTCATGCTCGAACAATGTCGTCTGGTAGTATTCTTTATGCTTCCCCTGAAGCGCAATCAACTTATCAACCTCTTCATCCAGCAGCGGATTCATTTCCGTCAGATATCTATTGTAATGTTCATTCAAATGCACTTTTGCTTGGGAAACTACATCGCGCAGCAAGGAACTTGCAGCGGAAATTTCACCTTCACCGATGCAATTCGTATTCGGAATCTTGGGATTGCTCAATCCTGTTTTCTGTACCACTTCATTCATGGCTAACACCCTAACAAATTTGCCATTCTGGTACAACAAACCAAACCATTCATCAACCAAAGGGGTTGACTTTAGATTCGGCATGCTGCCGGTTACAACATAAATGCATTCGCCAGCCTTTAACGTTCCAGGAAGCCCAATAACAGGGGCTTCATCCCTCTTAAACAGCAAACCTGCTTTGTCATTAACCCAACTCAGAATAGGATGGAGTTTCCACAAATACTGAGTAGTCGGCCAGGCAGACTCGTCCATGTTTTTCTGCATACTGCTTCGCATTTGCTCCATGCAGAAAGCCTTATCATCAGAAACACGGAGGATTTCTCCCTGCGGTAGTGCTTCTTCCGGGACGAGTGCTTTCAAACGTCGCTCCATATCCGGAGTCAACCTGATATCCAAACCGGAAACTGTTTTCAGTCTTTCAACAGGATGATTTTCTGTCTGATTTAGATATGTGAGTGCCTGATACAAATAATCTATATCCGAGAACAAGGTGTCATCCGAAACAATCTCTGATTTTTTCTCGTCCTCATCTTCTTCTTTGCCTGCTGCTGCCATCAACGCTTCAAATGGATCGAAGTCGTCTTCACCCGCATCCAATGTTTGTTCAAAAGCATCTGAATCCGAACCGGCTTCGATTGTTTCAGCTACAACGAGTTCTTCATCTTCGATGGTAAACTTACCGAGCAACAGAGACGGATCTCCAATGTTTTTCAGAGCCTGTTCCTCTTTTGTAATCAAGATTTCGATGATGCGCATATCGCCCTTGATACGTTTGTTATCACTCTCAATGAGCATATAACGAATATCAGGGCGTTTCTGCTGACCATATCTGTCGATTCTACCGTTTCTCTGTTGGAACACCATTAAAGACCAAGGAATGTCAAAATGAATCAGTCTATGACTCAAATAATGCAGGTTCAAACCTTCAGATGCTACATCCGATGCGACCAAAACACGAACCGGAGATTCCGTGCGGCCAAAATCTTCAACGATGCGTTGCTGTTCGGCGTCGCTCATCCCTCCGGAAATCTCCTGGATGACGTTTGCCTTCAATCCAAGGTCTTGGAGAAGTCTTTCAGCAAGATACTTCATGGTTTCGATACGCTCAGTAAAGATAACGACACGGTCGCCGCTATCAGCTGGATTCCAAGCGTATTCCTTACTTCTGAGGAGATCAAGGAGTTTCTGATAGCGTGTAAAATCTGCCGGAGTAATTGCCTCCAACGCAGTTTTCAGGCCTTCAAGCAGACGAATATCTTTGATGTCATCTGCGGCATATTTTTTATATAGTTTCTTCAAGCGTGCTTCGATACTCTTGATGCAAGCCGCCGGACTGGAGAACAAAGATTTTTCCAAGCTGGTCTTAAACAGCTGACCTGAACCTTTGGTTTTACCCAAATCCATCTCCAGTTGCATTTCAGCAAAAATATCAAAAGCGTATTCTTCCTTTGCGGATGCATTGCAACGCTCAAGTGTGATTTTTCTTTCCAGAAAAGAGCCGCTGACCTGGTCTTTGACATCTTTTTTGAAACGACGGATGCACAGTCCTTTAATATCTTCGGGAGTATAGTTTTCTGGGTCTGCAATTGCGGTCGGATCGAGCATTTTCATCAAAGAAGCAAAACTCTTTGCCCGACCATCATGAGGCGTTGCGGACAACATTATCATGGTGTCACTACGATCTGCAAGCAGCTTCGCAAGACGAGAACGCTGCGCCTGATAATCTCCACGCTCTGCAACGTTCTGAGCTTCATCGATTACAATAATGTCCCAATATGCATTTTCCAGATGAGTACGATATTCAACGTCTCGCTTTAAGGTGTCGATAGATACAATTGTCTTGTCATAATAGAAAAAAGGATTATAATTCGACGGCAAGTTGGCACGAATCTTTTGAATCCGGTTAGAATCAAGGCGCACCAAAGGAATGGTGAATCGGTTCCACATTTCCTTTTGGAACTGTGTCATCATGCTCTTAACGGTAACAACCAGTATTCTTTTACCCTTACCACGAGCAATTAGCTCAGACATCAAAATGCCAGCTTCCAAAGTTTTGCCGAGACCTACGGTGTCCGCAATGAGAATTCTCTGCCGAGGACGCTGAAGTGACAGTTTAGCCGGATCTAACTGATAGGGCATCAAATCCATAGCTGCTCGATGTCCAATATGTAAGTTGAAATCGGTAGGAATCTGCTGACGCCACTGACTTTCTAGATATAGCAATGCTCTCTTATAGAATGGTGAATAATCAGCAACCAATTTCACTTCAGCAGGATTCACGACTTGGATTTGTTCCAAATCAGTAAGAAAACTTGCCTCTCTGTCCTTGACTAGCAGAGAAATACCAACGCAATATAAGGTCTTATTTCCAAGATTGTTTGTCTCAATCTTTTTAATCATCCATTCTTCATCTCGAATGATTGTTCTCATACCCGGTGCAAAATCTACCATTTCCATTTTCTCTCTTTCAAAATGTAACTATTCAATCAATCATCACAGCAAGTCATTTTTCTGTATCGAAACATATATCATCAATTATTTTTATCTTATTCCTTAATTTCTTTTCCTATATCTTCATTCGGAACAAATATGAAATATCATCAATTAAACATTACAGCTTTTACAAATATGTTCAGGCATGTTATAGCAGCATTTCATCGGGACGCATCTTAATGATAGTCTATAGATTAGTTTTATCAGATTCTTATCGACAAGGAGTTCTCACTTCTCATAATCAATGATTATATAAGTTGTGCTTCCAAATTCAATCCAATACAACGCTTTTATATACAGAGGCGTCCATATTTCCGCGCAGAACACATGCTGCATCCCAAATCTGCTTCTCAAATCCAATATTCGCGGAGGCCTGAGCTTTTTCCATATCTGTACTCCTTCAAATTTAATCAAATAGCTTCAATAGTCTGTTTCATTATACCATGTCATCCATCCAAAATCGACAATTCATCTGGACTTTTTCAGATACATCATTCCAAAAAATCACTTCCTCTGTTTTCCCCTCATCCTCTTTTTCGGCAGCTGCTCCTTCCTCAATTCCGACTGCATCAGCACCTCTTTGAACGAGCGTTGCTGCACTTCCGTCAGTTTATTCCACTTGATTTTCCATTTCGCCATCAGCATGGCTATCGTTCGGTCAATCCAGATTTCATCATCGGGGACATTCTGTTCTTTCTGTTCGCGGACAATGTCCGCTTCCCGAATCAGCTGCTGAACGTATTTTTCGATTTCTTCGAGTTGCCGACTCCCTTCGCTTCTTTCAGCGTACTTGTCCCGCAGGAAGCGCAGGATCGGGCGCAGGTCGTTTTTGATTTTCATTTCAAAATATTCGTCCTCGTCAATCTGCGCTTCCTTAAACGTCAGGATCTGGGCATTTGAGTCCTCACCGATGTTCGTCTCCTTGATAATTTTCATGCGGACGGCTTCAAACAGCATATCAATCGCCCGAATCGCGTTTCTCGCTTCGCCGTCCACCATGATTTCCATATCCATCAGTAATTTCGGAAAATCCGGATGCGTCGCCATTTCGCAAAGCAGTCGGTTGTTGATTTTTCCGCTTTTGAGCAGCTCTGTCATCTCACTGCTGATGTTCAAATCATGGATATCTCCCTGCATCGGGTTTTCGAGTGCTGACAGTCCCAGCAGATAATCCGTCGAAACGCCATAGAATTTCGCCAACGTGACCAGCGCAAATTGGCTGACCTCTTTGCTTTCGTTCGTCTCATAATTGCTCAACGCCGAACGTGAAAGCCCCGTTTGTTCCGCCAGCTCGTCCAGCGTAAGCCCGCGTCTGCCCCGCAGCATCTTTAATTTTTCAGAAATCGGCATCGTCTCAAGCATCGCTTTTTCTCCCCATCGTTTTTTCACATTTTTCAATTTGGATAACCGCTTCAAGAGCGTGGATTTTTTGCGATTTTGCGAATTTATCCATCGTTTAGGAATCGTCTGTTATTTTTCTTGTTTTTGTGATATGATCTGCTCGTCGATCGACAGAACCCGACGGAACGGAAGGGCGCACTTCTATACATCCTTCGGATGTATCTTCGTGCTTTACGCTCGGTTTTCCTCTTTGCCCTACACTCGCAGTGCAAGAGACTTTGCGCAGCGTTGCTGCGTCCAAGAGGGCTGCCCCCTCTTGCGGCGCTCCGCGCCTATCCCCCGCGTACTTTGCATCAGCCACGATCTGCAAGCAGATCCCGTCTGCCGCAAAGTTTTTGAATCCTTCCGCAACCGTTTTTCTCATTCGTTTTTTCAGAAAGGAATCCACACGCCATGAACAAAACGCCATCTTCCCACATCGAACCGAATCAAAAACTGCGTAATCTTGAGCAGGAAAAAGCGCAAGCCGAGCATCGCAGCCAGCGTCTCCAAAACCGCGAACGCTATCTAAGCGAAGGCGCACGGAAAAAGCGTACCCATCATCTTTGCAACATGGGCGGCGCGATTGAAGCCCTCTGCCCGCAGATTGCCGCATTGAATAAAGCCGATTTTTACCGCGTCATGGAGCGCATCTTTGCGCTCTCCGAGGTGCAGGACATTCTTCTGGATATGACGCTCGAAGATGATGAGGATGATATCGAAAACATCCGCTTTGCATTCGCCGCTGAAAACCAAATTGCGCATGATCCTCGTTGTATTCCATCGTTTGAACAAAGCTGATGGCACTGTATCATTTCTCCGTTTCTCAAATCAAGCGAAGCGCGGGACAGAGTGCCCTTGCCGCCGCAGCATATCGCGCGGGCGAACGCCTGTACAGCGAATATTACGACGAAATCAGCGACTACACACGCAAGGGCGGCGTTCTCCATACGGAAATTCTGTTGCCCGCTCATGCTCCGGAGTGCTTCCGTGACCGAGCAACGCTCTGGAACGCCGTAGAAGCCGCTGAACGCCACCCCAAAGCGCAGCTCGCATACAGTTTTGACATCGCGCTGCAAAACGAACTTTCACTGAACGAAAACATCGAACTGGCTCGCGCTTTCGTGCAAAAAGAATTTGTAGATCGCGGAATGATCGCCGACCTTGCCATTCATTCTCCCGACAAGGCCGGCGGCATTCCCAATCCCCACATGCACGTCATGACCACCATGCGTCCATTGAATCCTGACGGCAGTTTTGCGCCCAAGCAGCGCCGCGAATATGTGCTGGATGCCAGCGGAAACCGCATCCGCGGTTCAGACGGTCGCTACCGTTTCAATGCCGTCCATACCACCGATTGGCATTCTCCCGAAAGGCTCGAATCGTGGCGCACCGCATGGTGCAACGCCGTCAATGCCAAGTTTGAAGAAAAGGGAATTCCTTCGCGCATCGACCACCGTTCTTATGCGCGGCAAAGCGTCGAACAAATTCCAACCGTTCACGAAGGTCCCAATGTTCGCAAGCTGGAGCAGAAGGGCATCCGCACGGAAAAAGGCGAGTTGAACCGCTGGATTCGCTCCACCAACAAGCTGACCCGTACGCTAAAAACGCAGATAGCCAAGCTGACCGAATGGATCCACGCTCTCCGCTCCGAGCCGGAAGCCTCTAAAACGCCCACGCTTTGGGAATTGGTCAGCGAAGCACAACAGCGGCGCTATGCTCAGGCATGGAGTCAAAAAGGAAAAGTCCGCGACCTCAAGCAATTTGCCGAAACCGTCAATTTTCTGCAAGCCCATCAGCTTTTCACCCTTGAAGACCTTTCCGCCCGGCTCTCCCAAACCCGTTCTGCCTTTCATCGGTTGAGCGATACGCTCCATTTCACTTCTTCCCGAATCCGCGAATTGGAAGCGCTCATTCGTCAGGCAGACATCTACGCCAAGAATAAGCCGATTTATGAAAACCTGAACGCGATTCACTGGAAAAGCCGGCGAGACGCTTACGCACAGGAACATGACGGCGAACTCCGATTGTTCTATGCCGCACGCCGCATTCTCAAAGAAAAACTGGGCGACAAACCGCCGACAGTCAAGGTTTGGAAAGAAGAACTGGAAACCCTTCGGCAAAGTTACGCCGAACAAGCCCCGCGCCTGATTCCTCTGCGCGACGAGCTGCTGAAGCTCTCACAAGTGCAGCACAATGTTGATCTTCTGCTTCGCGAACGAGAAGAACGACATCATTCCGAAATATCCAGATAAGGAGGTTCCCATGCCCGACTCCGTTCCCATGATCCGCATGAGCGACGTACAACAAACCGCCGTTCACTGGCTCTGGTATCCATACATTCCCTTCGGCAAGCTGACCATCCTGCAAGGCAATCCCGGCGAGGGCAAGACCTATTTCGCCATGTATCTCGCAGCCGCCTGCACCAACCGTCAACAGCTTCCAAACGGTGAGCTGCTTGAACCCTTCAACGTGATCTATCAGACGGCAGAAGACGGTCTCGGCGATACCGTCAAGCCCCGCTTAATCGAAGCAGGCGCCGATCTTGACCGCGTGTTGGTGATTGACGACCGCGAATCCATGCTCACATTGACAGACAAACGCATTGAGCGTGCCATTCGCGAAAATCAAGCCAAGCTGTTGATTATCGACCCGATTCAGGCGTTTCTGGGCGCTCAGGTCGATATGAACCGCGCCAACGAAGTGCGCCCGATCTTCCGCGCACTGGGTGAAATTGCCGAAGCCCACGACTGCGCTATTTTGATGATCGGTCATCTCAACAAAGCGTCCGGCTCACAAAGCACCTATCGCGGGCTTGGTTCCATCGACATGACTGCCGCCGTGCGCAGTCTCCTGTTCATCGGCAAGGTCAGGGACGACCCCACCACGCGGGTGCTGACGCATGAGAAAAGCTCGCTGGCACCTCCGGGCAAGTCATTGGCTTTCTCGCTCGGCGATGCGGACGGTTTTCGCTGGCTCGGCGAATATCAGCTCACCGCCGACGAGCTGCTTTCCGGCTCGGAACACACGCCCACAAAGGTTGAGCGTGCCGAAAAGCTCATTCTCTCCCTGCTTGAAAACGGGCGCGTCTGTCCCAGCAGCGTCATCGACAGAGCCGCGCAGGAGCAGGGCATTTCCCCGCGTACCGTCCGTTCCGCCAAACGAAACCTCGCATCCAAGCTGTACGTCGTCCGCGACGGAACACAGTGGATGGTGAGTCTGCTCTCTTAGTCCTTTTCCTCAAGTGGCAAAGCGGCTCTAAGCCCTTTTAACCTGCCACTTCGCCACTTGAATTGTTTTTCTCTATGAAAGGAGTCCCATGACAACGATTCAGGGCTTCACGCCGCCCCCAAACCATGCTACAATGGGCGTGGAATCCACGATCCTTGACAACCTCACACCTGCCCCGTCAGACATGTCTGGACAAGGAGAACCGGATATGTCTGCAAAACTCAAACAACGAGCGGTCATCAACGGGAAGGTCTTCTGGCTGACCGGCTCAACGCAACAGGAACTCTTTCAATCGTATCTGTCCCACGCCATCACGGAGGGCGTTGTCGTTCCGCCGGATGAAAACGGGCAGCATCGCAAAGACGGATTAAGTACACGCTTTTCGGATATTGCCGAGCGTTGGTTTACGCTCTACAAAGTCGGCAAGGTTCGCGAAACCACGTTGACCGGCTATGAAAGCTATCTCAAACGCCACGTTCTGCCGTATTTCGGCGAAATGGATGTGCGGGATATCTCCATCGACGACGTGCAGCTCTTTCTCAACAGCAAAGAATCCCTCTCCAAGAAGACGATTGACGAAATCTGGCTGGTCGTCCGCATGGTGCTTGACGTCGCCTTTGAAGATGGGCTGATTCCCAGCAATCCATCCAAATCCAAGCGGCTGCGCAACCCCTCCAAGAAAAAGAGCACACGTCTCCCGCTGACCACAAAGGAAGCCGAAGACATCGAGGCGCATTTGCCGGATATACCCAAGCTGCTTGACCGCCGCTATGTGGCGCTGCTGCTCTACTGCCCGGCACGCAGCGAGGATATCCGCGGCATCCGCATGAAGGACATTGATCCGCATAAAATGCTGATCCGCATTGAGCGCAGCGTCACTTATGCCAAAGCAAAAACCATCATCGGCGATCCGAAAACGGAAGCGGGCTTTCGTCACATGCTGATGCTTCCCAAGCTGTGGGACGTTCTCGCGCTCACGCCGGAGGAAATGCACGATCCCGACGCTTATCTGCTGCACATGCGCGATGATACGCATCAGCCGCTCACCTTTCAGGCAAATCGCCGCCTGTGGGAGCGCGTTTGCGCAGCAATCAACGTCTACGGCAAAACGCCGCATTGTTTCCGTCATACCTTCGCCACACGCGCCTATCGCGCAGGCGTATCGGAAAAAACGCTGCAAAGCATGGGCGGCTGGGCAGATTTGAAAACCATGCAGAATGTGTACATCCACACGCAGGAAGAAGACCTGGAAAATGCCCGCAGGCTGCTGACCCTTCTTTAAGCGTTTGTGGCACGGCATGTGACTGCGCAAAGCCTCCAAAAACTCAATCCATACAAGGATTAAACGGTTGTTATTTTATTGAAGATGTGACAAAAAAAGTGCCGAAACCCCAAAATTTCGGCACTTTGACATGAATAAGACAATCTTATGGTAAAACTGCATAAAAAAACTCCAGTCAAGTGAGCACCTTGACTGGAATCTCTGGTAGCGGCAATGTGATTCGAACACATGACACTTCGGGTATGAAAAATCAAAATTGGAAATAAAAGGCATGGATGACGGGGCGGATGTGAGGCGATTGAGGACGGAAGTTTTGTGTGGATTAAACACATTTATGAATACAGTAAACTCACAGAAATTTCAACTGTTTGGAAATCCAGAATCGTTCAAGACGAAGTTTACATCCGCGAAAAACACTTATCATTTAATATTAAAAAGCAATGTGCAAAAAACGCACTTTGCTTTTTTCTTTTTGCATGACTTTATTCATACAATTTTTCGAGCGGAATCAGCTCCACCCCTTCATCCGCCTGCGCATCGAATCCGCTCCGCGAAATAAACGCATACCGATAACAATTCATCCCCGTCCGCCTGACCTGCTCGATTTCCTGCTGAATCATGCTCTGCGTGAGTGGTTCGCTGCGGAATTTAGCCTCATAAAAGACGTAGCCATTCGGGTCTTCCGTCACGATATCGAACTCGCCGTTCGTCCGCGTCTGCGGATCATCGTAATAATACTTTCCGATTCGATCAAACGGAATCGGGAGCTTTCCCGCACGATTTTGACGAATCAGATACTGCCTGCAAATTTCCTCGAACTGGCGCGGCACATACTGCTTTTCAAAATCATCCCTGATATACCGGTCATAAAACACATCAGAATCCATCACATTCATCTGCGAGGAATAGCGGAACACATACCGATAGTAGAACAGCGAAAGATTATCCGTAATGATATACCCTGCTTTGCGCTTGTTGTTCACATCGTTAATCGGTGCTTCCTTCTTGACAACCTCCATGCGAATGAGCTTTTCCAGCACATCCGCCAACGCCGGGCTGCTGGACACATGGGACTGCGAAAGCAAATCGCTGTACTTCGAGAATCCCCGTGCCAGCGCTTCAAACACCTCGTTCGCATTATTGATTTTGGAAATCTCCGATTTGAGATACATCGAAACTTCATTTTCCAGCCGGGCATCCGGCGAAGCAATCAACTCGATGATGTTCGCCCGAACCGAAAGCTGCGAATTGATGAGCCTGTTGTAATACGGAATCCCGCCGAACACGCTGTACAGCCTGACCTTATCCTCGTCAGAAAAAGTCGGATAAAACAGTGCCGATTCGTAATAATCCATCGGCTTCAAATCAATGGTTCGATCCACGCGCCCATACAGCGGATTCTCCCGAAGCAAAAGGGATTTCATGACGTCTACATACGAGCCACACAGGATGAGCTTCAGCGCCGATGTATCGCGATAGCGGTCAACCAACGCCTGTAAAACGCTGTCCATCCCCTGCACAACTTCGAGCAAGTACGGGTACTCATCCAGCACCAAGATCATCGGCTTTTCCTTCGCCGCTTCAAACAGATATGTCAGCAACGCTTCCATGCTGTCAAAAGACGGCTTTGGGAAATGAAACGTATCCGCCAGCAGCACAGACAGACTCTCCGTGTTATTCTGCTCCGTCGTCTGTTTACATTCAAAATAAATGCTGGTTACGTCCGTTTCACGTAGGCTCTGCTTAATCAGCTCGCTTTTGCCGACGCGCCTGCGCCCATAAATCAAGCCAAGCTGCATCCCTTCATACAAAAACAGACGATGCAAATCCTTACGTTGCTTCTCCCGTCCGTAGAATTTCATTTACTCGGTCACCTCCGACTCGGTTTAGTCCGAGTTCATTATACTGTGGAAAACAGAAAAAAACAGAAAATGGATTGCACGCTGATAATATCAGTGATATATTAAGCTTAGCATTAAGAAAGAAAAGGAGTAATGATATGACGAAAAAAGAGCGTGTAATTGCAGCAATCGAGCAGCGAGAGATCGACGGTGTTCCGTCCAGCTTTTCTCTTCATTTCCCGGCAGACAAGAAACAGGGAGAGGCATGTGTGAAGGCACATCTGGATTTCTTTCGGGATACAGATGCGGATATCTGTAAGATCATGAATGAGAATCTGGTACCGGTATTCGGAACCATCCATACTCCGGACGATTATGACCGTCTGATTCCTGTTATGACCATGGAAGACGAGTTCATGAAGAAGCAGATTGAACTGACCAGGCAGATCCTGGCGGGCTGTGACAAGGATGTATTTACCATGGGTACTCTCCACGGCATCTGTGCATCCGGCATTCATCCGATTGAGCAGGCCGGTATCAATTATTATGCAGCAAGACAGATGCAGGTAGATTTCCTCAGATGGGATGAAAAGAAGATGCTTTCCGCTATGCAGCGCATTACCGATGTGCTCTGCCTGTTGGCAAAGGCTTACATTGAGGCTGGTCTGGATTCTGTTTATTACGCATCCCTTGGCGGCGAGTATGAGTTCTTTACGGATGAAGAGTTCGCAAAGTGGATTAAACCGTTTGATATCCAGGTTATGAAGGCCATCAAAGAGGCAGGCGGATACTGCTTCCTGCACATCTGTAAGGATCACTTGAATATGGAGCGCTACAGAGATTATGCTCCGTATGCAGATGTTGTGAACTGGGGTGTATTTGAGGCACCGTTTGATCTGGAAAAAGGAAAAGAACTCTTCCAGGGCAAGACCGTTATGGGTGGCCTGCCGAACCGTCACGGAGTTCTGGTTGATGGAACCAAAGAAGAGGTTGAGGCTGAGGTAAAGAAAGTTATTCGTGAGTACGGAAGAAAAGGCCTGATCCTTGGAGCAGACTGTACATTGG
>ERZ779869.1459-NODE-1459-length-21862-cov-4.401156_pt1 | contig 21862 bp, 19 predicted proteins | sample MGYA00511557_ERZ779869 | MGnify/ENA primary metagenome ERZ779869 (study PRJEB29588, sample SAMEA2154620) | human gut metagenome | biome: human gut; feature: human-associated habitat; material: faeces | place: Denmark | collected 2008/2010 ... | reverse complement strand
GCCAGCCGCAGCCACGAACCAGCTGATAACCGGAATACTCAAAAGCTTCCATAATTGTCAGGCTGGAGGGAACAGTATATTTCTTACCATATAAATAAACTGTAATCATTTCGTCCATTATTATATTTCCTCCATATTCAAATCTTTTTTTCGCCGTGCTCTCTCGCATGCGCTTCGCGCACGCTCACACGCGGGCTTCGCCCTATGCAGTCTCAGAAAAGTGTCTGCATTCATGTAAACATGATGCATTCACTTTTCTTCGACTGCGCACGACTCATTGTCTTCGCGATTAGTACTCGTCTGGCAGCTCATCCAGCTGGTCGAAGCGGAATACCGGACCGTCCTTGCATACATACTTGGAACCGATATTGCAGCGGCCGCACTTTCCGATACCGCACTTCATGCGAAGCTCCATGGTTGTATATACCTGGCTCTTTGAGAAGCCCAGTGCCTGCAGATTCTGCAGAGTAAACTTGATCATGATCGGCGGTCCACAGATCAGGATTGTCTTGTCTAAGGAAAGATTCAGCTCATTTACGTAGCTTGGAACAAATCCAACATGGCCATCCCAACCCTCCTGCGGGCGGTCGATAGTCAGATGAACGTTAATTCCTTCCTCGTTGCACCACTCGTCCTGAATTTCCTTGATGTCTACAAGATCATCCATAGAACGGGAACCGTAAATAATATCAATATCACCGTACTGATCACGATAGTGACGACAGTAGTTGATTACAGAATGAAGCGGAGCCAGTCCGATACCACCTGCGATAAACAGCAAATTTTTGCCCTTTAACTCGGTATCTACCGGGAATCCATTTCCATATGGTCCACGGATTGTGATCATCTGACCTGGTTCAATTGCATGAAGCCAGCTAGTCAGACATCCGCACTTCTTAATGGAAAACTCCATATATTCTTCCTGTGTCGGAGAAGAGGTAATGGAAAACATACCCTCTCCTACACCTGGAACGGAAAGCATGGCACACTGGCCAGGCTTATGTTCAAATGCTTTCTTGCCGTCTGGCGTTACAACACGGAATGTCTTTACATCCGGTGTATCCTTACGGATCTCAGTAACAACGCCAAGAGCAGGAATTAATTCTTCTCTTCTCTCACTCATGCCTGTGTACCTCCCAATGTTTTTGCTACCTTAACGATATTCAGGGAATTCGGGCACTTCTTTAAGCAGCGGCCGCAGCCTACGCAGGAGAACTCGCCATCATTTCTAAGAGGATTATAAACCAGCTTGTGCATGAATCTCTGGCGGAAACGCTCTACCTGACTCTTACGGTTTGTTCCGTGAGCCATCATTGTGAAGTCACGGTACATACAGGAATCCCAGCAGCGATAACGCTCAATGCCATGTCCTGTATTATAGTCACGCACATCGTAGCACTGACATGTCGGACATACAAATGTACATGTTCCGCAGCCTAAGCAGTGGCTTGACAGTTCCTTCCACTCTTCTCTCTTGAAGATCTCTAACTCTGGATGAGAAGTGAAATAGGACAGATCAAGATCAGCAAGAGGCAACTTCTTTAAGATTTCCTTAACAGCAGCCTGCTGTGCCTCTACTGCCTTAGAATCGCTCTCTGCTAAAACAGCCTCAACCTTTTTAGTTAAGCTCTCGCCCTTCTCTGTCTGTGCTTCCCAGTAAAGGGTATCCTCTGCGATCCATGTTACAACATCACCCTCTGGCTTAGTTGCATCAATTCCAAAGGTACTGCAAAAACAAGTTTCCTCTGGTCTGTGACATGCCATAGATACGACAATGCCGTGCTCTCTTCTTGCCTGATAATAAGTATCAACCGGATCAGCAAGGAAAACCTTATCCAAAATTGAAAAGCTTCTTGCATCACATGCTCTGACACCAAATACAACAAAATCCTTATCCTTCTTTGCAGCTGCCTCTACAGAAATCTTCTTTCCGTCCATATGGAATTTCATCAGATCTTCCTGGAACGGGAAGAACATATCCTTTGCAGACTTTACAGTCTGAAGTGCATCAAGACGCACCTTTGCATCTGCAGAATAAGGACCAAATTCTACCTCATTGCCCTTCTCTACCGGCAAATACAGTTCATCCACAGCCTGAATCGCATCAAACAGGCGGGAAATCTCACTCATAGCAATCTTTAACATGATTAATTCCCCCTCTCCATAACGATACTCGGCTCACAGTCTTCCTTAGTATAAGAAATCAACGGTCCTCTTACGCCAACCTCAGTTCCTGCCTGGAAATCACCGTAGAATGTATCAATATCCTTGATGAACTTACGGTTTAACAGATGAAGAGGAATGTTCTGCGGACATACTCTGCTGCACTCACCACAGTCGGTACAACGACCAGCTACATGGAATGCACGAATGATGTGGAACATATTCTCCTCGAAATCAGTATTGTTTACCTTGGCAGCAACGCCAGACTTCGGGTTATCGAATACGCAGGTACGGCAGGTACATGCTGGACATGCATTACGACATGCATTGCAGCGGATACACTTTGACAGCTGGCTTCTCCAGAAATCAAAACGCTCCTGCTCTGTCATTGCCTCAAGCTTTGCAACCTCAGCCATACGATCTGCACTTACTGGAACTTCTGGTGCTTCCTCATCTGGAATTAAAAGTTCATCGCCGGCTACATGATTTTTGCCCTTGCATACCATACAGCGCTCTAACAGCACTTCACTCTTCTTGCACTCCTCATCACCGTAAAGAGTCTTTACCTTAATGGTATCGCCCTCTTCCTCGATGCCAAGGATACCTGTGATTCCCTTTGCCTTGATCTTATTAACATCGATCATTCCGGTACATGGGATTCCCAGTGCATAAACCTTCTCTGCGTCCAGTCTGTGCTCTGTCTGCAGCTGATTGTAGCTGTAGCAGTCACACGGCTTAAGCAGTGCAAGGATCTTCTTTGGCTGCGGCGGTTCCGGTGCATTCGGTGCACGGAACGGCACATCCATTGTTGCAGCGCCTACTAAAAATTTACTCTGGTTTGCGCCGCAGAAGCTATTATAAACGAGTTCGTCCAGATTCTCCTTTGTGAAGATAGCCGGAGATACGTCGTAGCAGAATTCACCGGCCTTCCAGCCGATCACGCGGTCTACAGTGCCGTTATCAATAAGCTCATTGATTTTTGACACCAGTAATTCTTTTATTTCTCGCATCGCAGATCCCTCAACTTTCTGTTTTCACCAAGCTTTGTAATGGTGTCCACAAAATCATTCATACAGATGCAAATCTTGCACCCTCTGCTGCAGAAACCCACTCCACTCTTGCTCTCTCCTTCTCAATGCCCAGATAATCAAGCATAGAGAACAGAAGTGTCATTCTTCTTCTTGCGTAGTAGTTACCAGTTGTGTAATGGCAGTCGCCCGGATGACATCCACACAGGATAACACCATCAGCACCTCTCTCAAACGCACGCAAAATGAACAGCGGATTTACACGGCAGGAGCATGGTACACGAATAATCTTGACATTTGCCGGATAATTCAGACGGCTGCTTCCAGCTAAGTCTGCTCCCGCATAGGAACACCAGTTACAGCAGAATGCCACGATCAGAGGAGTAAACTCTTTATTTTCATTTGTCTCATTTACTTGCATATTGCGTCTACCTCCGCCATAATCTGATTATTTGCAAATCCCTTCAGGTCCATAGCGCCGGACGGACATGTAACCGTACAAGCACCGCAGCCCTGGCAGATTGCTTCATTAACAACTGCAACTCTTCTTGTCTCACGAACACCCTTGTCCATAACAAGTCTCTCTTCATAGGTGATAGCACCATATGCGCAGACATTTGCACACTGTGAACATCCGTTACACAATGTCTCATCAGAATGAGCTACACATGCGTTGCAAAGCAGGGAATCCTTTGCAAGAAGGCCGATTACCTTTGCTGCTGCAGCACTTGCCTGTGCAACAGTCTCCGGAATATCCTTTGGTCCCTGACAAACACCTGATAAGAAAATACCAGCTGTCGGGCTCTCTACAGGACGAAGCTTTGCATGAGCTTCAGTAAAGAAGTCGTTTGTATCCATACTTGCAGTCAGCATTGTTGCAAGACTTCTTGCACTCTCATCTGGCTCAATTGCAGATGCAAGAACAACCATATCTGCATCCATGTGGATCTGCTCGTTGTTTAACAGATCAGAAGCCTGAACCTTAAGGCAGCCCTGACCCTGCTCTACCTTTCCGACCATACCCTTAATATAATGTACACCATACTGCTCTACAGCACGGCGATAGAACTCATCAAAGTTCTTACCTGGTGTACGAACATCAATATAAAATACAGTAACGTCGATATCCGGATGATGATCCTTTACAAGCATTGCATGCTTTGCTGTGTACATACAGCAGATCTTTGAACAGTAAGACTTGTCTCTGCAGGAATCTCCTCTGGAGCCTACACACTGTACAAATACGATCTTCTTTGGATGTCTTCCATCAGACGGACATACAAGCTGTCCCTTTGTCGGGCCTGCTGCGTTCATGATACGCTCAAACTCTAAGGAAGTAACAACATCCTTGCTCTGTGAATACAGATACTCATCAAACTTAACAGGCTTAATCTGATTGTAACCTGTTGCAACTACGATTGCACCGTACTCCTTGGTGATAAACTCTTCCTTCTGATCATAATTGATCGCTCCGGCACCACAAGTTCTCACACAAAGTCCGCACTTGCCAGTCTTAAAGTGAATACATGCATCGCGATCGATAACTGCTAACTTCGGAACTGCCTGTGCAAATGGGATGTAGATTGCCGGTCTGTTGTCCAGACCCATGTTAAACTCGTTTGGTGTCTTCTTAGACGGACATTTCTCGGTACAAGCACCACATCCTGTACATTTTACCGGATCAACGTAACGTGGCTTCTGCTTTATGGTTACGCTAAAGTTTCCTACGAAACCTGAAACCTTATCTACTTCACAGTAGGTATACAGATGAATCTTATCGTTTGCACCTGCATCTACCATCTTTGGTGTCAAAATACATGCCGCACAGTCAAGTGTTGGGAATGTCTTATCAAGCTGAGACATCTTACCACCGATTGTTGGCTTCTTCTCTACGATATCAACCTCAAAACCAGCATCTGCAATATCCAGTGCAGTCTGGATACCAGCGATACCGCCTCCGATTACAAGCGCACGCTTTACAACTGGGCTTGTCTGAGAGGTAAGAGGTGCATTTAACTGAACTTTTGCGATTGCGGAACGGCCTAAAATGATTGCCTTCTCAGTTGCTTCCTTGATATCCTTATGAATCCATGAACACTGCTCACGAATGTTTGCAATCTCAAGCATGTATGGATTTAATCCCGCTGCCTGTACGGTCTTGCGGAAGGTTGCCTCATGCATACGAGGAGAACAGGAACAGATTACTACGCCGGTCAGTCCGTATTCCTTGATGGCATCCTTAATGATGTTCTGTCCGCTGGCAGAACACATATACTGATAGTCGGTTGCGTATACTACGCCCGGCTGAACCTTTAAGGCTTCAACCACAGCCGCAACATCGACAGTTGCTGCGATATTGCTTCCGCACCAACATACAAATACTCCTATTTTCTGCATATGTAAACCAGCCTTTCTTTATCTCTTATACTTGCGGAATGCGCTGACAATTGCCTGCTGCGGAAGCTCTGGATCAAGCAGCTCTGGAATTGCTTCCTCGCTTAAATGATTCATGCCCTGCTGACGAATGACAGCCAGACGAATTGCTTCTACTAATTTTCCAGGTTCAACGCTTCTTGGACATCTCTGTACACATGCCATGCAGCTTAAGCAGTTCCAAATGGACTTAGACTGCATCAGTGCCTCGATTCTTCCGTTTTCTACCATATCAACAAACTGATGTGGATGATAATCCATTGCATCAAATGCCGGACAGGTTGCAGAACATTTTCCGCACTTCATACACTTGCGCGGGTTCACACCACTGATATCAGTAATCATTTCTTTATTGATATTCATGCCTGCACCTCCTCTTTTACGCCAAGCGCCTCTGCTAACAGCTCAGTGAAATAGTAAACTGGAATCTGGTTTTCAGTTGCATTGGCTACGAGGTTGTAACGGCAAAGAGGACAGGCTGTGATCATGCAGTCTGCCTGCTGCTCTAAAGCAGATGCTACAACCGCATTGCTTCTCTTTTGTGCCAGTTCCTTATCGTTTAAGGTCATGTATCCGCCGCAGCACTCATTGCGCTGTGAGAAGATAACTGGAGTTGCACCGATAGCCTTAATGAAATCCTCCATGATCTGTGGATTCTCTGGATCATCAAACTCCATTACTTTGCCCGGACGAAGTAACAGACAGCCATAATAAGCAGCAATTTTCTTTCCCTTTAACGGATTTACAACTGCCTTCTTTAAGTTGTCAAAGCCTACTACATCGCGCAGCATCTCGAGGTAATGAATTACATTGGCCTCACCATTGTATTCCATATCAGGTGCCATGTAATTGTTAGCTCTTGTACGGAAATCCTCGTTGTTTCTCATGTCATTATTGACACGCTTAATTACATTATGACAAGCGGAGCACAGAGTCAGAAGATCCTGTCCCTTATCTCTTGCCTGAGCCAGAGCTCTGACGGAAGAAAGCTTATTAGCAATCTCATCTGTAGCGGTAGAATATACGCCGCCGCAGCACTGCCAATCCTCAATCTCCTCCATCTCAATGCCCAGTGCCTTTGCAGAAGCAATGGCATAGTCATTGAGCTCTTTTGCCTTTGTCTTCAGGGTACACCCTGGGTAGTAGCTATACTTCATAGTTCCTTCCATTCTGCCACATAGTGGCTATGTTTTTGTGCCGCAGCCAAGACAGCTGCGGCGTTACCTGCGGCTTATGCCATCTCTTCCGGATGGAATACCTCATCAAACTTCTCTGCTGTCAAAAATCCTAACTGTACACAGGCTTCCTTCAAGGAAATATTCTCCTTGTATGCCTTCTTAGAGGTCTTTGCTGCGTTGTCGTATCCGATGTATGGATTCAAAGCAGTTACAAGCATTAAAGAGTTGTGCAGGTTGTGCTTCATCTTCTCTCTGTTTGCCTTAATTCCAACTGCACAGTTGTCATTGAAGGAAACGATGACATCAGACAGAAGTCTTACAGACTGCAGGAAATTGTATGCGATAACCGGCATGAATACATTCAGCTCGAAATTACCCTGGCTTGCAGCGAATCCGATAGCAGCATCGTTGCCCATTACCTGAACAGCAACCATAGTCATTGCCTCGCACTGAGTCGGATTTACCTTACCTGGCATAATAGAACTTCCCGGCTCATTCTCCGGAATTGAAATTTCGCCAAGACCACATCTTGGACCGCTTGCCAGCCAACGAACATCATTTGCGATCTTCATAAGATCAGCAGCAAGTGCCTTTAATGCGCCGTGTGCAAATGTAATATCATCCTTTGCTGTAAGTGCATGGAACTTGTTCTCAGCTGTAACAAACTCTTTTCCTGTCAGCTCGCTGATTACCTTTGCAACTTCTGGTCCAAAGTTCTTTGGTGCATTCAGTCCAGTACCAACAGCAGTACCGCCAAGTGCCAGCTCCTTTAAGCCTGGAAGAGATGCCTCTAACATCTTCTTTGTCTTCTCAAGCATATTTCTCCAGCCACTTATCTCCTGAGAGAAACGAATCGGAACTGCATCCTGAAGATGAGTACGACCACTCTTAACAACATCCTCATTCTCAGACTCAAGACGCTTTAAGGTCTCAGTCAGCTTATCCATAGCCGGGAACAGATTGTCCTCGATGCTCATAGCTGCTGCGATATGAAGTGCAGTCGGGAATGTATCATTGGAGCTCTGTGACATGTTAATGTGATCGTTTGGATGAAGAAGCTTCTTTCCTGCAATCTCATTTCCACGGTTTGCGATAACCTCATTGCTGTTCATATTAGACTGTGTACCGCTTCCGGTCTGCCATACAGCAAGTGGGAAATGATCCATCAGCTTGCCGCTAATTACATCGTCTGCTGCCTGGCAGATGACGTTCTTTCTTTCCTCATCCAGCTTACCAAGATTGAAATTTGCAATTGCAGCACCCTTCTTTAAGATACCAAATGCATGTACAATTTCAGTTGGCATCTTCTCAATACCAATCTTGAAATTCTGATAACTTCTCTGAGTCTGAGCAGCCCAGTAGCGATCTGCCGGAACCTGCATCTCGCCCATGGAATCTCTTTCAATACGATACTCCATAGTAAGTAGTCCTCCTTAAATTTGTAAATTCTGCTAAATGTAGAAAAAAAACATAAACAGACATAAATCTTTGGCGACGCCCCACAAGGCCCCGCCAAAGGTTGTCTGCTGCTTTTTAATTACTCAATATCCATTTCCTTAATAACAGCCTTAAGTGCTTCTGCACTTGCCTTAAACTTTGCAACCTCTTCATCTGTCAGCGTTGCCTCGATCTTGCCCTTTACACCGTTTGGTCCAATTACAGTTAAGCAGCTGGTACAGACATCATCTACGCCATACTCACCATGCATCATGGAAGATACAACTGTTACAAGATCCTGAGCACCCATCAATGCCTCACAGACATCAACAACAGAATTTGCTACGCCATAGAAGGTAGCACCCTTTCTCTTGATGATTTCGCCGCCGGACTTGCGTACATAGGTGATTACTTCATCTGGATCAAAATCATTTGCATCAATGCCAAGTCTTCTTGCACCCTTTGTGTACTCATCAAGCTTGATGCCTTCAACCGTTACCATGCTCCATGGAATAAAGGAAGTATCTCCGTGCTCGCCGAAAACGTAGCCCTTGATGCTTCTTTGTGCAATTCCAAGCTCCTGAGAAAGCTTGTAGGTAAGACGTACTGTATCAAGCAGTGTACCAGAACCAATTACCTGATTCTCCTTCATTCCTGAATACTTTAAGAATGCATAAGTCAGTACATCTACCGGATTTGCTACGATGATGCACAGTGCATTCGGTGCATGCTTTGCTACCTGAGGTGCAATGCTCTTCATGATTGCAACATTGGTCTTTGCTAACTCAATACGGGTCTGGCCAGGCTTTCTTGCTACACCAGAGGTAACAATCACAATATCAGAACCTGCTGCATCCTCGTAATCACCAGAAATCATAGAAATCGGATCTCTAAAACCAGTTCCCTGTGCCATATCCATAATCTCACCGTCTGCCTTATCCTTAAGGATATCGATCATGACGAGTTCTGATACATATGGCTTCAGTGATAAAATATGAGCAATTGTAGAACCAACGCTGCCTGCTCCAATAATAGTAATCTTACTTCCCATTATAAACTCCTTTCGTATTTCGCGAGATTGATATTTCATTAACGAACTTGTTATAAATATAACAAATCTTGCGTCAAATATCAAGTATATGAATATAGTTTTTTATTTTTCTGTAAAAAACACCGATACACATGCGAAAATCGTATTCATTATAATTCATTTTGCAGAATCACGCAAGTGTTTTGTACATATTACCATTTATATGGCGTCGCCTGATAAACATAAAAATTCAACCAGTTAGTATACAGCGTGTTAGCATGCCCTCTCCATGTAAGAAGCGGCGTTGTGGATGGATCATCGTTCTCATAATAATGAACCGGAACCTCTGCATCCATGCCTTTTGCCAGATCACGCTTATATTCTGCGTCGAGTGACATGCGGTCATACTCTGGATGACCAAGCAGATAAATATTTCCCTGATCGTCTTTAATCAGATAGCAGCCTGCCTCATCTGATTCTGCAAGCAGCATAAGATGTTCATTTGCTAACACATCATCTCTTTTTACGCCAAAGTAACGCGAATGCGGTGCGTAAAACACATCATCAAAGCTTCGCACAATAGGCTCACAGCGGTCAAGAAGGCGGTGGCTATACACACCTGAAAGCTTCTTTCCTGTCGGTGTCTTTTGAATACCATAATGATAATAAAGACCGGCAAGTGCTCCCCAGCAAATATGAAACGTGCTCGTAACGTTTGTCTTTGACCATTCCATAATGCTCGCTAATTCCTCCCAGTAAGAAACTTCCTCAAACTCCATTGTCTCGACTGGGGCACCAGTTATGATCAGTCCGTCAAAGTACATATTTCGTACGGCTTCAAAGGTAGTATAAAATTTATTGATATGGCTGGCAGATGTGTGTTTTGACACATGACTGCTCACATTCATACAGGTAACATTGACCTGCAGCGGCGTATTTGACAGTGCCCTAAGAAGTTGGATCTCATAATCCTGCTTTAGCGGCATCAAATTCAATATTACTATCTCGAGTGGACGGATCTGCTGCGTATCTGCACGCTCCTCTCCCATCATAAAAATATTTTCAGACTCGAGTACCTCCCTTGCAGGCAGGTCATTATCTACACGTATTGGCATAAGTTATTCTCTTTTCATATTTATTGAATACATTTTTTACGTTACTCGCCAGCTTCCATTTTTTTGCACAGATCAAGAAAATCCTCTTCTGAAAGAATAGAAACACCAAGCTCCTTTGCCTTTTTGTTTTTGGAAGAAGTTGATTCTTTGTCGTTATTAATAAGATAACTTGTCTTAGCTGATACACTCCCTGCCGCCTTACCGCCATGCTTTTCAATATAGTTTTTCAGCTCATTTCTGTTTGCAAAATGATGGACAGATCCGGTAATCACAAATGTAAGGTTTTCAAGATACTGTTTTTCATTATTTTCTTCCAAAACAAGTTCCAGTTCCTTAAGGAGCGAATCTAACTGTTCCATTTTTTCTGAATCGTTAAAATAATCGCAGACAGCCTGTGCCATAACATCGCCAATACCATCAACCGCAGTGAGTTCTTCTGCTGTGGCTGCCCTAAGCTTATCAAGATCTTGGTGGAAAGCACGCGCAAGCACCTTTGCATTTGCCACACCAATTCCTGGAATACCAAGTGCATAGATTAATGCTGGAAGCTTAACCTTTCTTGCCTTATCAATTGAGGCAATCAAATTGGAACATGACTTTTCACCAAAGCCATCCATCTTGCAAATTTCATCTGCATGTTCCTTTAAATGGAAAATATCAGCAAAGCTGTGAATAAAGCCAGAGTCGATAAACTTTTCAATGGTTGCTTCTGACAAACCTTCCATATTCATGGCATTTCTGCTCACAAAAAGTTCAAAGGCTTTTATCTGCTTTGCCGTACATGCAGGATTTTCACAGTACAGACATGTTACCTCGTCATTAGTAACAAGCTTTGTTGGTCCGCCGCAGACTGGACAGACAGACGGAATTGTTAAGTTACTGCTTTGTGTCAGATTCTCTGCAATCTGAGGAATGATCATATTTGCCTTGTAAACAGTGATTGTATCACCAATTCCAAGTTTTAAGCTTTCCACAATTGAAACATTATGGACGCTCGCACGCGTTATTGTTGTTCCCTCTAACTCAACAGGGTCAAACACGGCAACAGGATTTATAAGTCCCGTGCGTGATGGACTCCAGTGAATTTCTCTAAGGGTAGTCTCTGCCGTCTCGTCCTTCCACTTAAATGCCATGGCATTTCGTGGAAATTTAGCTGTGTTTCCAAGACTTTCACCATAGGCGATATCATCCATCAAAAGAACTAGTCCATCTGATGGCAGTTCATTCGATTCAATATGATTTGCAAACCACTTCACAGAATCAGGAAGATCTGTCGAAGTTACCATACGGTATGTCACAACATCAAACCCCTGCGCAGCAAGCCATTCAAACTGGCAGCGTCTTGAATTATTAAAGGTCATATCCTCTGCCGAGACAAGCGCAAATGCGATAAACTGAACATGACGGCCTGCTGTTACCTGACTATTTAACTGGCGCACAGAACCTGCACACAAGTTTCTCGGATTTTTATACTTTGCATCCGCATCAGGATTTTCCTCGTTGATTCGCTCAAAATCCTTATAGGAAATAACTGCCTCACCACGCAGCACCAGACGTCCCTTAAATGGAATCTTAGCTGGAAGATTTTCAAACTGTCTGGCATTTTGTGTGACAACCTCTCCTGTGATTCCATTTCCACGTGTCACAGCCTTTGTCAATGTACCATTCTCATATGTTAATACAATAGTAAGACCATCAAGCTTCCAGGAAAGTATGCCTGTCTGATCTTTTAAAAATTCCTGAAGCTGCGACACTTCCTTCGTCTTATCAAGAGACAGCATTGGTGATGGATGATTTTCTTTTGGAAGTGCACTTAATACCTCATATCCGGCATGTGCAGTCGGGCTTTTTGCAAGCACTGTTCCAGTCTTTTTTTCAAGTGCGGCAAGCTCATCATAAAGCTCATCATATTCCTTATTGCTCATCAGCTCTTTGCTTTCCTGATAATATGCTCTCGCCGCCGCATCAAGCTGCTCTACCAGCTCCTTCATACGCTCCAAATCGGACATAATAAACCTGCCTTTTTACAAATAATTACAGTGTTTTAATAAGCTTATCAAACTCTGCATCAGTCACATTACGGAAGTTTCCCTGCGGAATATTTCCAAGATGAATGTTCATGATACGAATACGCTTTAATGTCTCTACACGATAGCCACATGCTGCGCACATACGACGAATCTGACGGTTTAAGCCCTGCTTTAAAATAATATGAAATTCTCTGTTTCCTGTCTTTGTGCAGACGCATGGCATAGTATCTGCATTAAGTTCCTCAAGATGCATACCTCTTCTCATTTTATCTAAGAAGCTCTCTGTTACCTGATTATTAACTGTGACAACATATTCCTTTTCATGAGAATTGCTTGCCTTTGAAATTTCATTTGCCAGATCTCCAAGATTAGTCATTAAAATCAGACCCTCAGATTCCTTATCGAGACGGCCAATCGGATAAATTCTAGTAGGATATTTTACCATATCCACAATATTTTTCTCACCCTCAAAACGAGCTGTCGTACACACGATTCCTGCCGGCTTATTGACTGCAATCAATACTGGCTTAACCTGCTTTGTGCTGACCTTTTTTCCGTCCACAACGATCTCATCTGCACTGCTTACCTTCTGTCCCATAACAGCACACACGCCATTGACCATGACCTTTCCCTCATCAACAAGACGGTCTGCCTCACGGCGGGAGCAAATTCCTTTTTCACTCAAAAATTTGTTTAAACGAACTGTTTCTTCCATATATAAATATCCTTTCTTAGTGAATAAACATCGCATCGCCAAATGAGAAGAAACGATATTTCTTTTCAACAGCTTCCTTGTAGGCTGCTAAAATATGCTCTCTTCCAGCAAGTGCAGAAACAAGCATTACGAGCGTAGACTTTGGCAGATGGAAGTTTGTAATTAAGGCATCTACCATTTTAAAATGATAACCCGGATAAATGAAAATATCCGTCCATCCACTCTGCGCCTTCAAAATACCATCCTCTGTAGATGCTGACTCTAACGTGCGGCAGCTTGTCGTTCCTACTGCAATGACACGTTTTCCAGCCTTCTTTGCTGCATTGATTTTCTCTGCTTCCTCTGGCTCGATACGATAAAACTCTGAGTGCATATGATGCTCAAGAACATTTTCAACCTTTACAGGTCTGAATGTGCCAAGACCAACATGAAGAGTTACGCTTGCGATAACAACACCCTTTTCCTCAATCTTCTTCAACAGATCCTTTGTGAAATGAAGTCCTGCTGTCGGTGCTGCTGCTGAGCCTTCATACTTTGCATAAACAGTCTGATAACGATTCTTATCCTTAAGCTGGTGTGTGATGTAAGGCGGCAGCGGCATCTGTCCAAGCTCATCAAGAATCTCTTCAAAAATTCCCTGATAAGAAAAACGAATCTTTCTGTTTCCATCCTCTACAACTTCAAGCACCTCTGCCTTTAAACGTCCATCACCAAATGTAATGATTGTTCCCGGCTTTGCCTTCTTTCCTGGCTTTACAAGTACCTCCCAGACATCATCCTGCTCTCTCTTTAGCAAAAGCACCTCAATGTGAGCACCAGTATCTTCCTTAACACCCATCAGACGCGCTGGAATAACCTTTGTATTATTTATAACAAGACAGTCACCTGGATTTAATTCATCGATAATATCTCTGAAAATCTTATCCTGAGTCTTACCTGTCTTTTTATCCAGTAAAAGCAATCTTGAACTGCTGCGGTCCTCAATCGGATCCTGTGCAATCAGCTCCTCTGGCAGATCATAATCAAAATCTTTTATATCCATCATACCTGTTTGATGTGCTGCTGATTCTGTCTCATTTGTTGTATTTACTTTTGTTTCCATAGTTTCCATTATTAATTGCCTCCAAATATAAAAAAGCCCTCTAATACTCATGTAGCATATCATAATTTTTTCGCAAATACAAGAACTGTATCAATTTAAAAACTTTTTACGTGTATTTTGGATTTTTCGTTGATTTGTTTTCTCTGCAATGGTATGATTATAAGGAAAATAATAGTTACAATTCACGTGGCTAAATAACAGGGAGGTTTTCATTATGCCAAAAAAAAGAATCGTCGTTGCGCTTGGCCGCAATGCATTTGGAAAGACGCTTCCAGAGCAAAAGACTGCTGTTAAAGAAGCAGCAAAAGCTATTGCTGACCTTGCAGAATTAAAATATCAGATTGTTATCACACACAGCAATGGTCCTCAGGTTGGTATGATTCACATGGCTATGACCGAATTTGGCAATGCACATCAGGATTTTACAGTTGCACCTATGGCAGTCTGCAGTGCTATGAGCCAGGGCTACATTGGATACGACCTTCAGAATGAGATCCGTACTGAGCTGCTTCGCAGAGGTATCTTTAACACAGTATCCACCATTATTACACAGGTTAAGGTTGACCCATTTGATCATGCATTTAGTCATCCGCTGAAATCTATCGGCCGTATCATGACAGCTGAGCAGGCACAGGCAGAACGTGACAAGGGTAATTTTGTTCGTGAAGAGGAAGGCGGCTTCCGCCGTATCGTTGCATCTCCTGCCCCGATTGAAATCTATGAGATTGATGCTATTCGTGCACTTGCTGATGCCGGACAGGTCGTAATCGCAGCCGGCGGCGGCGGTATTGCTGTATTAGAGCAGGGTCCTGTTTTAAAGGGTGCCAGTGCTGTTATTGAGAAGGATGCAACAGCTGCTAAGATGGCACACGAATTAGACGCAGATGTTCTTTTATTCTTATCTGCTACTGAGCGCTTTGTCATTCATGCAGATACACCGCAGGAGTTCTCTCCAGATCATTTATCTGTTGCAGAGGCAATGGAGCTTATCGACAGCCAGACTATGGCAAAGGAAACAAAGCTTCCTAAGCTTGCTTCAGCTGTAAGCTTTGTAGCTGCAGGTGAAAACCGCAAGGCAATCATCACATCCCTCGATAAGGTAAAGGAAGCACTTGCAGGAAAGACCGGTACATTGATTACCAAGTGATTTAATTTACACCATCACAAACTGCAAAGAGGTCATGTCCAAAACGACATGACCTCTTTTTTATTATTCATAATTATTCGTAGTAAACAGTCTGAAACATTCCTACACTTCCAAGGATCGTTGCTGCATAAGCAGAATCACTTCCTGCGTTTCCTGTACGGTATGCTGTCAGTGCCTGATTCCAACTGCCATATGTATGGTAATACTCTGCTAGCAAATCAATTCCAACTAAGATGTTGGATGCTGGATCATACAGATTAGTAACACCAAGCTTCGCCATACGAGATGCACTGTATCTTGGAATAATCTGCATCAGTCCCTGTGCACCTTTTCCGCTTGTAGCACCTGCGTTAAATTGGCTCTCATGATACATAACAGAGAATATTACTGAACTGTCCACACCATACTGACTGCAAAGATTTAATGTATACTGCGTCAAATCACTGCTGAGTGCAACATTAGTGACACGGATGCTTCCAGTTGGCTGTGACGGCTGTGTCTCCGGTACTGTTGGCTGCGTTTCCGGTGCCGCTGGCTGTGTCTCTGGTGCCGCTGGCTGTGTCTCCGGTGCCGCTGGCGACGCTGCTGCCACTGTAAGAACGATATTAGATGAAAAACCACCGTAAGACAATGTAATGACATTTTCACCTGCGTGAAGCATCATACCGATATCATTGCTTGACCAGCCTTCTGTGATCGTTGCATAATTTCCATCACTGTATGCTGCTACAACATATACCTCATTGCTGCAAACTACATCTCCTTCACTCTTAGTACCACCGACATAGAAAGCTTCGATACCTGTTACTGTCACAGCTTCAGTAGATGGCTGTGTTTCTGGTACTGCTGGCTGTACAGCCTCAGAAGATGGCTGCTGTGCCGACTCAGACGGTGCTGCTGTCTCACTGTTTGCTGTGCTATTTTCGATAGCTGCTGCACTAGATGATGGCACAGTATCCTGCTGTACTTTAGATTCCTCTTGCTGGGAACTTACCGTTTCTGCCTGAGATGCCATTGCCATTACCTGATCTGGTGACAGAACTGTTAATACTTCCTGGCTGCCTGCATCCTCTTTTGTAGTATCTGATGAGATATCAGTACTTGTATTAACTTTATTTGCAGATGCTAACAGGATATTTTCTGCACTGCTCTCACTTACTGCAACACCTAGCTGCTTTGCATTATCCTCTGTTAAGGCAATATCAGTATTGATCCATGTCTCTCCAAGTGAGTATGAAACAGCAAGACAATCTGCTGAAAGGTACCCCTTCATAGGTCCGTCATATACACAGTATGCCCAGCCAGACTCCAGCAAGCTGACTTCATAAGCATCATATTCGTATGCTACATCCAGGATATCTGCAGATGTTGTAGGGCGAAGACGAATGTTCATATTCGGAACAGTCACTCTTGCATAAAGAGTTCCGTTCTCCTGTATATACGCTGCAGCTTCTTCTCCTGTCAGAAGGTACTCGGTTTTTACCCAGCCCTCCATATCGTCTACTCCAATCTTTGTCCAATCACCGTCTTCGCCAAGAACAGATACAAGCTCTTCTGCCTTAATGGTATTAACCACCTCTGCACTCTCATCTGCCTGTACTCGCACATTTAAGTAATTGCCTACTGTATTTGGATTTACAAGTGCCTGATCTGAAAAATAGCTTGCCAATGGACTCTGTACAGATGATGCACTTGATGAACGTTTCTCATTTTCTGTATTTTTTTCGTCAGACTCAGTTGACTTTTCTGTTGTCTTTTTCGCCGTTAGCTCATGTTCCCACAGCATGCCCAGCTGATAACGTTCAGCGCTGACCAATTCTGCATTTGCTTCTGTCTGAGGCTCCTGCTCTCTTGTCATCTCTTCCTGTGTCTCATCAAGCTCACGCGCGGCGAGAACATCATTATTCTTTGTCTGGAGTGCACCTGTTGAAGAAAGAATAAGTCCAGCTGCAACTGCACCAGTTAAAAGCGTTGCTGCCGCTCCATTCACAAGAATTTTTACTCTAGCTTTCATTGAATATTTGACCTCTCCCATTTTTATTTTCATGTCTGTGAAACATTTACTTTTCGCAAACAGTATTTTTTACCGTCCTAGACATGAAAAATATCATAATTATGTAATAACTGTTTCAATTTTATTAAACTTATTACAACTTTGTTACAGACGCATTGTAACATTTTTAATAAATATTGTCAACTGCTTTCTGGGGAGAGCCGTCGCGCAAATCGACAGGAGGCCTAGTTTTGTTACAGTTCACTGTAAACTCAATTCCGTCTCTGTCTTGCTGCCTCAAACATCAAAACAGTGGCTGCCATTGCTGCATTTAATGATTCTACCTGTCCTGCCATTGGAATCAGAATCTTACAGTCTGCAAGCGCTGCTACTTCATCTGACAGACCGTTCGCCTCGTTTCCAATCATAAATGCGCAAGGTTTTTTATAGTCTGCTCCTTCGTAGCTGATTGTTGCGCCTAGGTGAGCGGCGTATGTGCTTACACCTGCCTTTTTTAAGCGCTCTATATCGCCTGCAAAATCTTCTGATACGACAAACGGCACGCGGTAAAGAGCACCCATAGTGCTTCGTATTGTCTTTGGATTGTAGATATCAACACAGTCACTGCTCATTAGAATACCAGTCACTCCTGCTGCCTCAGCTGCACGCATGATTGTTCCTAAATTTCCCGGATCCTGTAAATGATCTAAGATAAGCAAAAAGGATGCTTTTTCTTTTCCCAACAGCTCTTCAAATGAATACGGCTGCTGCTTTACTACTGCAAGAATACCCTGCGGTGTCTTTGTATCTGAAAGCGTCTCAAAAATCGAATCACTTACTACGTCAAATTTTTTTCCCTTTAGAAGCGCAGCACCTTCCTTACTCTTGCAAAAAGACTCTGATGCCACAATCATTTTTACACGATCTGCCGGTGCCTCTTCAAACATCTTTCTTCCCTCGATTACAAATGCCTGCTCACGCTTTCTCTCCCTGGATTTTCTCTGTAAATTCAAAATATATTTTTGCTGCTGATTCATAAATCGCCCTCTTTTCTTATTTTTTTAAGTTATTTTCCTATAAAAATGGTCCACAGTCAAGACCGTGGACCACTTTATTGTTTATTTGTATTTCATTTATATCATCTGGAAAGCATCTTACTTACTTCGTACTCGTATGGAGAAATAGTCTTCTTCATAGCAAGTGCCTCGTTGATATCGTAATCAACGAACTTTCCATCGCGGAATGCTACTACACGGTTGCTTGCACCATCACACAGAAGATCTACAGCACGAGCGCCCATCATAGATGCATAATAACGATCCATACATGTCGGGCTTCCGCCACGCTGCATATGACCAAGGATAGTTGCTCTTGTCTCAATACCAGTAGCTGCCTCGATTCTCTTTGCCATGCTTGCAGAATGACCAACACCCTCTGCGTTAATAATCAGGTGATGCTTCTTTCCCTTCTTACGATTCTCGATAATCTGATTGATCAGTGCCTGCTCATCGCCATCATAATACTCTGGAAGAAGAATATTCTCTGCACCGTTTGCAACACCACACCATAAAGCGATGTAACCTGCGCTTCTTCCCATAACCTCAATGATACTGCAGCGCTCATGAGATGTAGATGTATCTCTTACCTTATCAATTGCTTCCATTGCAGTATTGATTGCGGTATCAAATCCGATGGTATAATCTGTACAAGCAATATCCTGATCAATTGTTCCCGGAAGACCAATTGTATTGATTCCCAGATTTGCCAGCTTACATGCTCCATTAAAGGAACCGTCACCGCCAATTACAACGATACCATCAATTCCGTGCTTTCTGCAGATCTCTGCACCAAGCTTCTGACCCTCCTCTGTACGGAACTCTGCACATCTTGCTGTATAAAGGATAGTACCACCTCTCTGGATGATATCAGATACGCTGCGGGAATCCATATCAATGATCTCCTCTTTCAGCAGTCCAGCGTAACCTCTCATAATACCCTTTACGTTCAGACCCTTCGCAATACCGGTACGAACAACGGCGCGGATTGCGGCGTTCATGCCTGGAGCATCTCCTCCACTTGTTAATACACCAATTGTCTTTACTTTATTTGCCATGACGTTTCCTCCTTAATGTCTTGACATGTTTCTTATCTTTTTGCCTTGCATTCTGTGTTTTTCTTGCGTCTGGTAAAGTGTGTTAAAAATTTACCAATACTTATTCTAATTGATTTTGCAAAGTTTTTCAATACAATTTAGAGCTTTTCCTTGATTTTTTTCAATGTTTTTATATTTTCTTTTCCCATCAATAGATGCTATCGCAAATTGATATTGATATACTTTTCCCCTTTTTTGAACATAAACATTTCCCATAATTTTTTTCCTCCACTAATTGCTTAGCAAATGAAAAAATACCAGCAAATTGCTAGTATTTATTTTGTTTGTAAAAATGTTTGTAAATTTTTTTCCTTATTTTATAAGGGTTTGAGGACTATTTTACAAACATTTTGTAATTTTTACAAACAAATTACAAACATTTGAGGTTTTTTCAACCTTTTTTTAGTCCTATTAAATCTCACAATCCCTTATTTTATGGGCTATTTGCCACAGCACTGTTTGTACTTCTTACCACTTCCACATGAACTTGATTTTCCTATATTATCTGTATTATCTGTACTTATAGTATTATCTGTATTTATTGTATTCTGGTATTAGGTATCATCTGTATTATTTGTATTTATTGTATTATTTGTACTATAAGTATTTTCTAACGTGGACAAATTGTGGACATTGTCCACATCCGTTCACTGCAATCATTCTACTATATAATAATAGAATAAACAAATATGCGATTAAATAAATTACACATTTGTAATTCGTATATATTATATAATATTAGATTTTTATAGTCAACGAATCCAAGTAAAATCAAAAATCAATTTTATATTCTATAATCTTATTTATTGTTTCTGATTTTGATATATTATCAAATATTTCTGTTGCATATTTTCTTGAATCTTCTGTACTAGATATATAAAAGTTTTCTGTTGTTTCAATATTCTTATGTCCAAGTAAATCAGCGACATCTCTTATCTCTACTCCATTATTTAATATTTTGGTAGCCTCTTAAATCATAAAATCTACATTTCTTTATACCTAACTCATTATGAATTATTTTAAATGGTATTCTAGTAATATCTGTTCCAAGATATAAACCGTTTTCTCTCATGAATATTAAATTTATTTTTTTAGAATCTTTATTACTTAATTCCTCTCTTACTATTCTATGTTCAACTACTTTACCAGACTGATTTTTAACATCTTCAACATTATAGTAAATATATCTTCTTCCATATATCTTTTTAAAATAATCTTGTTTCTTTTTATAATTTTGTAATGCTATCTTTAAGGTTTGACTTAAATGAATTTTTCTAGTTCCTGTTTCTGTTTTTGTAGTTCCAATATACCATCTACCTTTTCCATCTTTCGGTTTATCATAAACATTATGTTGTATATTTATAGTTTCTTTTTCAAAATCAATATCATCCCAAGTCAATCCACATACTTCTCCTGTTCTCATACCCGTATAGCAAGAAGTTAAAAAGACACAAGTAAATGTGTCATTATCATAAAATTATTAATAACGATAATTTAGATACTATTTGTAATGAATGTAAGACTGGTAGTAGAGGTTGCGTTCAATGTAAGAAAGAACTTATAAATAATATGACTGAATTTTTAAAAGATTATAGAGAAAAAAGAAGTTATTATGAAAATAATAGGGAAGAAGTAAAAAAAATACTACAAGAGGGTACAATTGCTGCTAAAAAACAAGCTGAAGAAACTATGAAAAAAGTTAGAGCAAGCATGAAATTAGATTATTTAGATAAGTAGTATTAATAAAAATCAAACTAATAAGGTTTGATTTTTAATTTGATTATTCAACATTTTTTAATGATTCAATCATATTTATTTTTTTTAAATTAAAATGTGTAACAATATTTACAATAATGGTAAATGTTGTTGTTATCAGTATTGAATAAATATAACTTATAGCAAAAACATTTCTATCAAACATTATATAATCTGGTTCACATGTTGATATAATAAAATGGCTTAAATAAGAACCAAATATTAATCCAATTATTATTCCTATTGTTGTTAATATAAATGTTTCACTGTTAATGTATTTATCAACTTCTTTTGGATAGAATCCTAGTACTTTTAATGTTGCTATTTCTCTTTTTCTTTCACTAATATTAATGTTTGATAAATTATATAATACAACAAAGGCAAGTGCAGTTGCTGCGATAATTAGAATTGCTACGATAGAATCTATTGATGATAACATGTCATTTATAGAATTTTTAATATCTTCGTTGTTAACTATTGCACTTACATATCCTTCGCTAATATATTTTGTATCAAACGATTCTTTTTCTTCGTTATTTATTTCTTTTAAATCTACTAAAAATGAATTAATATTATAATTATTA
>ERZ779869.1444-NODE-1444-length-22056-cov-26.367983_pt1 | contig 22056 bp, 26 predicted proteins | sample MGYA00511557_ERZ779869 | MGnify/ENA primary metagenome ERZ779869 (study PRJEB29588, sample SAMEA2154620) | human gut metagenome | biome: human gut; feature: human-associated habitat; material: faeces | place: Denmark | collected 2008/2010 ... | reverse complement strand
ATTTTATTTCTTTTATTCCTGATAAAATAACTAATATTATATCTAAAATATTCAATATAAGTAAAGAAGCTGTTTTAGTTTTATTTATTTCTTTAATTGCGGGCTTCCCATCAAATGGAACCGCTATTAAAACATCTTATGATTTGAAGTTAATAAGTAAAGAAGAAGCAAGTCATTTACTTTTATTTACCCATTTTGCTAATCCTTTATTCATTCTCCAAACAATTGGAATATTCTATTTAAAAAATAATTCTTTTGGTATTATTATCCTTATTAGTCATGTTCTTTCTGCTTTTTTAATAGGAGTAATATTAAGAAATAAAAACCATCCTACTAAAAATAATTATATATCTAAAAATAATAAAAGTCAAAGTTTTACTACGATATTTTCCAGTAGTATTAAAAAAAGTATTAATACCCTTCTCATGGTATCTGGAACAGTTACTTCTTTTTTGATTATTAGTACTCTGATATGTCATATATTTGATTTGAATGTTTATTTAGAAACTTTTGTCAAGGGTACTCTTGAAATGACAATGGGATTATCTTCACTATCTAATCTTTTAATTTGTGATATTTATAAAGTAGTATTATCAACCGCTATTATATCTTTTGGTGGCTTATCTATACATCTTCAGGTTGCCTCCGTTATTGATGATATTCCATATACTAATTATTTAAAAGGAAGATTATTACATTTAGTAATATCTTCCTTGACATCTTTCTTAATATTTAAATTAATTTTCTAATTTTAATCATGTGCATAAAATCAGTATCATTTATATTCGATCTTAATACATCTTTATCCATTGGTAAATCAATGTCTAATAGCATATTTATATTTTCCATAAACTGTTTATATGAATAAAATAATTCATTAATACTTATTTTTTTATTTTCGTATATTTTTAATAATAGATTTCGATATGTTTCAATAAGAAAGAAATTAACATCAAACATATATCTAATAACTTTTTCATTTATTTTAGTATTACTACTATCCCTTTTATCTAATATATAATCTGTCTTAAATAGAAAATTCTTTATTCTTAGTAATGTATTTACATTAGTTAATAAATTGACTAAATTATATAAATCAGCATTGAAATATAATTTCTGCATATTATTTTTACCAACAATCATTTCAAGTAGTTTGGCCACAATCATTTCATATTGATAATAACTATCATTATCTACTTCAAATATATTTGAACATAAATATTCAGTATAGCCTTCATTAATAGCATTTCCTAATGTTGTTTTACTACTATTTTGAGAAAAGCCACAATAATACATATTATTTTTAGGATTACGAATACTACTAGAAAGGTGCAATAGTTCATGATAAAAATCAACACCACTTAATTCTTCTTGATATAGAAAAATTTTGTTCTTTGTTATATCGTAACTGGCATAAGTCCCATCGTGAATTGTACTATAGAATAATCCTATCAAAACACTTTTTTTTATTCTTACATTTTTAATATTATTAAAGAATGCATTTAAATACTCTGTTTTAACATTCAGGCTTAATATCCGATAAAAATTTTCAACCTGTTTACGATATTTTATATCTATATTAGTAAAATCTTCTTTTACAGACTGTCTTACTAATATTGGAGTAGTATATATTTTTATATTATCTTTAACATCAAGACATATTTCTTTCATTAACATTCCTCCCCAAGGTATCAAGTATTATACAATATTACTAGCAATAATGCAAGAAAAAAATAAAGTCCCTATAAAATAAGGACTAATAATCAACTGGTGACCTGTATGGAACACGAAACTTAATAATTTCAAGGAAACCCATAAAACAAGCATTTTCTTTATTTTATAAGATTTTAGTCCAATATTTTTATCATTTTTGTTTAATGTTTTTTTATCTAAAAAACTAGACCATAAAACAAAAATAAGACCAAAACAAGACCAAAACTAAGGTCTTGTTTTGTTATTCAATTATCATTTGAAACTTAGTAGCAGGCACTCCATACACACCAGCATATCCATCTTGACCATTACCTTTTTCATTGTCGTATTGATAAGGATAGCCATTGACTTTGTACTTAGCCTTTTTGTACGGTCTAATATCATTAGGTGTGTAATAGTAACATTCTACACAATCAATAATATTACCATTGCCAGCATAACCATTGAAATAATCGTCAATATCATATTTATTTATCCAGCCTAACCATCTTCCTTTAACTATTACATTTCCATTATCATCTTTAACTTCTTTTATATGTACTCTATATTTAATAGAACCTTTATCTACTCTTATAGCAAGTCCAGTAATAGGACTATTTTCATAACCTGCATAATCTTCTAAGTTCTTTACTTTTGGTAACCATCCATGTTTTTGAGTTCTTACTCTGTAGAAAGTATTTACTATACCTTTTACTGCACCATTAATTTTATTAGCCTCATCTGCAATGTATTGCATTTTGCTTCTTAAGTAATCTCCAGGACATGTTGTTGAAGTAAACATACTATGCCAAGTTAAATTCTTACCTGGTACTAAAGTTCCTAGATTATTTCTTTTAGCAATATCTGCTACTAATTTGATTAGGCTATTTAATGTAGCATCATTAACATACCAAGAAGTATCATTATCAGATGTTTCAATTGTTACTGATTTACAGTTGCTATCCCAATTTGAATTAGTCCAAGCAGTATCTGCTTCATCTACATATTGAGCAATTTTTCCATCATAACCAATACCATAGTGTGAACTACCACATCTACCTACTGTTTGAAATATTCTACCACAAGCCTCGGCAGTTAATCTTCCAGCCATATGATGGATAGTTATTGCCTCAATATTTCTTCCACTTCTACCTTTAGTGTAATTGCCTTCATAAGCAGGTACATTTACACTTACTAAACTAGACTTATTCATCTATTTCATCTCCCTTGCCATTACTTAATTCTTGTTCCATTTCTTTCGTTAGATTTAGTTCATCCATTATTAATTACCCTCTTTCTTTAATAAATCATTTAAGTTTTTGCCTAAGTCATATGCTCCACCAGTAAGTAAACCTGCCACTACTATTGAAGCATTGAAATCTTTGGTCATTATGTAATTTATTACTGCCACTATAATACCAATTGCTAAGTTTTGAACTGGTATTAATTTGTTGTTGAACTTTGGATGTTTTTTAGCAATTAAACCACATACATAAGTAACAACTATGGTTACTAGTGTCATTATTGTTGCAATGTCCATTATAATTTCCCCTCCTTCCTTGTTTTGTCCCATTTATCATGTATATAGCTATTCTTATGAAGCTCATTAGTATAATGTTCATAAACTTCATATGCTCTTTTTATTTGTTCATCATCTTTTTTTATTCCATTTTCAATATCTGCTAAAAAATTCACCAAAAAGTTTTTGCATTGATTTTCATCTATTTTTATTATCTTTTTATTAATTGGCTCTAATTGTTTATTTATTATCTTTTTGAAACCAATCAAAATAGTTCCAACTATGCTTACAAACTCTACGATAAACTTTAAAGCATAAAATATTTCTCCTAGTGTAATATTTTCCATCTTTTAATTCCTTTCTATTTTGTTTTTTATTTCCATCTTCCTATTGCTAATAAATTAACTTTAACATTTGTTCTAGTTTGAAAAGTTGCACTTTCCACTCCAATTAATGCAGGATTGCCTTCGTATTCAAATGCCCTTTTTTTTGTTGTTGTTCCTTCTTGACCAGCGACTATCAATTTAAAAGCATTAGTTAAAGTTAAAAAAACATCGGGTGGTTCAGAAAATTCGACTGGAAAATCAGGCATTGTTCCTAAATTTGAACGATAAATATTTCCATCTGTAATACTAGTTGTTACTTGATCACAAATTTTTGATTGTCTAACAATCATTGTTCCATCTGCCCATTTTACCCAATTTCCGTTTTCATTATTTCCACTGTTAACAATTACAGATTTATCCAATGTTCTTGCTTTACCATTACTATCTTTTACTGCCACATCATTAGCACTAATTTTTTTATTTAATCCAAATAAATTACTTAATACTTGCATAAATTTGCTTACTAACATATTTAATCTCTCTATTTATTTATAGCCAACAACCTTGTATATTTTTATATAACTTATTGTATATTTATCATGTGTAGTCAAGTCTACCAAACCGCATTTTCTAATTGATACATTTCTATTATCTACATCAACAGTGGTCATCATTTGTTGTGCGCTAGTACCATCATAGATTCCTAATATCATGTTTGCACTTTGTTGATACTCATAAAAAAGTTTTACACTGCTGTTTCCAAAATTACCGTTTTTACCATAACCAAAAAATATTTCTAAATATTCATAGTTAGAAGCACTATCGGTTAATGTAAAATTGGCATTTGTTCCATCTGGATTGTCATACAAGGTATTTTTTTTTAGATAATTGTCAAGACTCATACCTTTATTATTTGAATTTTTAATTGCTATGTCACTTGCAGATATCTTTGTATTATTTCCAAACAAATTTTTCAATACTTTCATTAAAGTTCGCATTATTTAATCCTAATCCATATGTAACAAGTTATGTAAGGTTGTAAGTTGTTGTGTGGTTGTCCTCCACCTGCATCACCGGTTACACGATAGGGCTCTAGTGCAGAAGAAACGCAATAAGTACCACTTGCACCATCTTGCTTCCAACTAACACCAACATACTTTTCTGTATGATTATGACTAGGCATTTCTTCAATTGTTAACTTATGTTTCTTTTCTCCGCCTGTTTGCTTAACAATTTTGAAATCATTATCATTTTCATCTACACACACTAAAGTTTTACCTTTTCCAAACAACTCCCAAGTACCACCAAATCTTAAAGAAGGATTTTCATTTCTTGTAGTTAGAAACAAGTCTCCAACTTTATAATAAGCATTTGGATAGTAGTTATCAGTACCACTTTTTAGTGTTCCACCTTTACAAGTCATAACTTGCTCCCATTGGAGTAAGTACTAAATAATACTCCCTCCAATCTGTAGAGAGATTGTTGTTTTTGTTAGTAAACAACCCCCCCCCTCATTAACCTATGGTTTACTTTTTTCATTTTATCAAATCCTTTCTTTTATTCATTCCATGTTTCCTCTGCTGTGAAGAAAAGCACTGGATAATCATTCAGATTAAGTTTTCCATACACATCAACACCATCTTCACCAATTGCCATTGCCTCTTGACCTTTTGGTAATGTGACCGTTTCAGTAGCAATTACAAACACATCTTCAAAAGATATTTGAAACTGATATTCTTCATCATAGGCAAATGAACTACCTAATAGTAAATTACTTACCCTAAATGTATTGTCAGTAATAGTAGCAGTTATACTACCACCATTAGTCCAATCAGTAGTTCCCGATTTTCTATATTTAAAACTACCGCTTAATGAATTAGCCTTAGTATCTGTAAATGAACCGTTGTAGTATGCACCATTGCAATTTAATACCGCTTCATTAGATGTTCCCTCTGGTCTAGTAATTGAAATAGTATTTATGTGTAACTTGATGTAATCAATCATATCTAAAGTTACATCTGCTGAATTAGAATAATTTCTACTATCTGTTGCAGATACACTTACTTTATTTGAACCTATAGCATCAAAAGTATTTTCTTGCAAATTAGAAGCTTGTCCATCATTCAAATTAATTGAATAATTTTTGATAGTAGCACTCTTTTTAGCGGTGGCAGAAACAGTTACTTTTGGTTTAGATATATACTTAACGAATTTAGTATTACTACCAGTTATACTCGTAACATTTGTATTAGTATCAACTATAGTAGCAGATACATCGGGCTTACATACACTTTCTTTAGCATATAAATTGAATTCTGTAGCTTGCGTATCACCAATTTGTGTATCACCATTGTAGGTTGTACACAAAATATTACCTTTTATTTCTTTAGCATCAGGAATTAATGCATATATTTTATCTTCAATTTCACTGGTTTTAAACTGTATCGTAGTTTCACTAGTTTTATCTTCAATATTTCCCACCAAATTTTTAATTTTGTAAGTAACTCTGCTTGTAAATGATGATGCTTTTTTGTCTATACTGATGATGGCATTATCACCAATATAAGGACTACTGCAAGCAACACCGCTGGCTCTTGGTATTCTAGGTAAGTCTGCACTACCATATGCTGTATTACTCCAACCCCAGTTTGGAAAACTAATTGAAGCAGCACAACTAATACTCTTTTTTCCATCATTGTTATGATATACCCAACCCTCAGTAGAAACAGATACGCTTTCTCCTACACCAGTTGGTCTAGTACATCCGGCACTTTGATAATCAGCACCAGTTCCACTTACACCAATACTACCTTGATCATCTCGTATGTAACTTGCTTTATCGTAATAACTTCTTGCCTCATATACTACATAGGTTCTATTGTTCGGTATATCTTGCTCTGTATACTTAGCATATATTCTTACATATAGATTACCGCCATTGCTACCAATATACTTTTGGCCTAGATATTGCCAACTTTTTGTTAATGTTTCCATTTGTTACACCTCCAAATCTTCCAAATCTTCAATCAATTCTTTTAAATGGAAGATTTTTGTTACTTTTTTATTGTTTTTGGTAGATTTAACAAACTTTAAATAGCCAATCTGGGCAGTTCCAGTAACAATAAGTTTTTCTATACCAGAACCTTTATTGTTGAAGATCGCATTTAGTTTTTCGTAGTTATATACCTTTATACCACGGTTATCAAGCAATGAATTGTTTGCATCACTAGATGTACCTACAGATAAACCTTTAGTGCTAAAACTAAAATTCATATCAGTAATCTTGCCTTCAAGTGTTTGAATAGTACCATTTTGAGTATCTAATGTTTTTTGTACATTTTTCATAGATATATCAAAATTGTTTACTGTTTGGGTTACTTGGGATAATTGACTTGATTGTTCATTTTGTGTTTCCACTACTGCAGATATTTTTTGATTTTGTTTATCTACATCTATTTGAGTATTTTTTAATGCTTCCGCTAAACTTATATCTTGTTTTGTTTTTATTTGCTGTTCTGTTAATACAGGGCTTTCTATAACACTTGTAAATGCACCATCATATTTGAAATTATGTTTCAAAACATAAGTGTCAAAATATTCTGTATCACTGGTATAAATCCTTATATAATCTCCAAGTTTTAAGAAAGGTTTACCATAATATGTTATTAATTTACAATCAACATATTTCATGCCTTTAACTCTATTCCATATTGCAGTTATTGCTTGTCCTCTTAGCTCAGCATTATGCAATATATAATCTTCACTAATTACAATAGAATGTTCTCCGTTTTCTGCAATACTTTCATCATCTTTCTCAGTTACATTCTCACTATCTACTTGACTGTTTTTAATAATTAAGCAATTAATGGGGCCACATACAACTTGCCCACCTTCAACACTCGAATAATCATTTCTTTGAAATGTATAATCAGGTGTAGTACTAGAACTTAGCCAACATAAATCGATTTTGTTTGCATCATTATCGATATCAATAAACGAACATGTTACTTTAGCAATCGCTTGTAATACTGTTCTGTTTTTTTCTCCATTGGTAAACGGATTGGCAGTAACAGGAATTGTACTATTAATAAATGTTGTTGTTTTAGGTATTAATCCTAATTGATTACATACATCTATATAAAGGTCAGATACTGTCTTATCGCCGCTAGAATAATCAATATTACACACATATTTGCTATCTAATTTCGTATATAAATTAGAGTATGCCGTTATTTGGCTCATTTTTGCCGTTATTTCGTTAGTTGGCTGTTCAATAGTATATTTACCCATTTTAATATATTCTGTGCTTAAATCAGCAAATTTGACCCCTATATAGGCTTGTACAGATTTATCAGTTAAATTGTTGTTGCCTGCTACAAAATTTGCCTTCAAACATTTAGCATATACCGAACCAATAATATTGCCATCTACATAACAACCACTATCTATTTCTAAAGATTGTAAATTGTCTGAATTGGTTATTGGCGTATCTATTTCATCTACAATTATTTTTCCTAAACGATTAGCATTTGCTCTATTTTTACATTCATTTATAAAATTTGCACTTGCCATAATCCACCTACAATTCTATAACTGCTTGTGAAGCAGGATTATATAGTTCTACTATTCCGTCAGCTGTTATGTAAGGCAACATTGCTTGTACTACTCTATCTCCTCTATAGCAAGAGATATTTTGCCACTTTTTAGTAAATGGATTTAGGAAATCAACACTTAAAGTTGGTGCTTTAATTATTTCAGCATAGAAGTCTACTACTTCATCATCAGTAAGTGGCCTTGATACTAAGTCAATTCTCCATTTTGTATTAATTACATTTAATACCATAGTTCCATCTGCATTAGTAACATCTCTGCCACTATTTTTAGACACATCATACCAAGATATTTTTGTTTGATTTGATAGGTATTTAGAGATATCTACACCATTTAATTTGACTTTTGACACTACAAGTACCGGACCTGCTAATACATATTTATATCCGTTTGCGGTAAATTCTTTTATCATAATTTCACCATCTTTCAAATTTCCCTTTGAAAGAAAGTGCTACACATGTTATAATTAATTTATAGGAGGATGTTTATGAAGAAAATATTATTTGTTATACTATGTTGTTTATGTTTGGCCGGTTGTGGAAAGTCAATTAATGGTTATCAATTTTCAGAATTATCTTATGAAAAGTGGAATGTAAGTTCAAAAGGATATAGAATTAATGGTTCTATAAAAAACATTTCTAATAATATATGTGAAGGTAAAAAATTATCAGTTGAAATCGAACTAAAGAGTGGTTCTATAAAAGACACAACTTACATAGACATTTCTAATCCTTCGGTAGGAGAAATTAAATCATTTGAAGACATAATTTTTACAGATTTAACAAATTTTCAAATAAAAATTAAAGAAGTCGATTGTTGGATTGATGAAGATACTAAATAAGTATCTTTTTTAATATGTTGGGATTGTAAAAGGGAACTTCCCTGTTTGTTTTGTTCTTTGTTCTATTCTATCGATTACAGTACCTTCATCAGTATGAACATGAACATCTATTTCGCTAGATTGACTACTATATTGGCTCATCGCACTTACCATAGCATTATATATTGCACTTGCTATTTGAGATTGATTTAAAACCTCTGTTCTCCCATTAATATGACCGACAATTTCTGCCCCTTTTTCTCCTGCTACAAACATACTTCCATGAGATGGTGCACCACCATTTGCATATTGAGGTATATCTTTCCAATTTCCGTTATAATATATACCACCATTTGCTCTAAAACCACCACCGCCAACTGATGAAAATCCAAAACCCAAAAATGTATTTTTTAAGCCGTTTACCCAATTATTTATAGTGTTTTTTGCACCACTAGTATCTGCCTTTACATTTATTGTTGGATTTATTTTATTAATGCCTTTTTGAAGTTCATTGCTTATGTTATAACCTTTGTCGTTCATTTTGTCTACAATTTCAGTTTGTACATCATCAGGTAATTTTTCAAATTTTTCCATAAATTCAGATTCACTATTCTCTGCTAAATAACCCCACGCTTCAACTATTTCTGGAGTTAATTCATCTGTTGTTTGACTCATATTTTTTAATGTTTCTAATAAATTTTTCTTTTGTCTATCATATTCTTCTTTTGTCATAGTTCCTAATTCATTATATTGTATATCCAAATTTTCAATATTTTCGGCTAGAGAATTGGTTATGATTTTTCCATCAGCAACAAAGGAATCTGTTGTTTCATTAATTGCTTTATCTATATCTTCCATATTTCCAGTAATACTTGCCGTTGACAATGATGTATAATCAGATATAATTTTCTCATTCTTAACAACATCATCTGTGTATTCAGTCATTTTTGAGTTAGCTTCATCTAATTTTTCCTTAAGTTTTCCACTATCAGTTATGATATTATTCATTCCAACATTATATTCCATTAAAGAAATTTCACCATTTTTATATTGCATTGCCAATTTTGCCATTTTTTCTTCAGTTTTATCATATTCCTTTTGTAATTCTTTCACTGATTTCTTTTGGTCTCTATATTTTTTTAACAATTCTGACTTAGATTCTATAGCTTTGGTATATGCTTCAGTTTTACCTTCCATAATAATTTCTATTTGTTTTTGTTTTATCAGTGCTTGAATGTTTTTTGTCAATTCATCATATTTTTGTATCTGCCCATCAACTGCTTTGTATTCTGTGCCATAGGCATTATTTAATTGATTTAATATGAAATCAACCCTATCTTCATACCCAGATAATACATTGCCATTAGCATCAACTAAAGTCTCTAATTCATCAATAAGTTTTTGATTTTCTTCGTGCAATGATAATTTATTTTTTGTAGTGTTATCAATTTCCTCATAAACTTTCATTACTGAGTCTCCAAAAGCGAGCATTTCTTCACTACCCTTTTCAACTTTGTTAATTAATTTATCCGTTTCTGTTTGATATGCACTTGTTGCATCAATTAATAATGCTATAGCAGAAACCGCTCCGCCTATTACTGCCCCCCACGGACCAAATATTGCTCCAATTTGTACTCCACTAGCAATAGTTGATAAACTTCCTGTTACCAATCCCAAAACATTAGCTAAATTAGCCCCTTCTTCTGATATACTTTTCATTGATTGGTGAACGGTATATAATCCAATTGCTCCAGTTATTAAACCAGACATTGCAGTTTTAGCGCCATTTAATGCTCCTTTAAATCCATCAACCTTACCAGTTGTCGAATTAATTATACCCATTTGCTCTCTCCATGATTGAATTCCAGTTTTTAAACTCGAATGAGTACCTTTTAATCCTGCTATCGTTGTTGTAAATAATGAATAGGTAGGATTATATAAACCTTTTATTACTTTTCCTAAACCACTGGCTCCAAATACAGTAACTAATTTTTTCCCAGCACTAACTAATTTGGTTGCTCCAACAACTAATCCTAACCCAACTAATATTTTGCCTTCCGTAGACATTCCTTTAAATGATTTCCATACATTTGATAATGTTTTCTTTATGCCTTGATATTTAAAAGATACTTCTCCAGTTAAAGGATCAATTTCTTTGGTGAATCCTAACCATTCCATTATTCTATCTCTAATTTCTGTGGCTTTCATTCTAACTTTATCCATACCATTGTCATAACCAGTAATAGCATCTAATAATCGTTGGTCTATTCCACCAGACGCATCAGTACCACTGCCACTATCTTTATTTTCGTTGATGTTATGGATTTCATCAAATCCAAATGTTTGTCTTTTTAATTCTTTTACCGCTTTACTTGCATCATCCGCACTGTCAGCAATACCATCATATATGCCGTCTTGACTTGCAATACCACTGTTATAGTCTTTTAATTCTATACCAAACATTGTTGCTATTGCATTTGATACTTCTTTTGTTACCATTAAGAAAGCATTTGCATATGGAAGTATATTAGATAGTCCCCCGATGAATAGACTCGATAAGGCAACTTTAGCCTCTACTAACTGTTGTCTAAATACTTTTAATTGATTTGATGGTGATTCTATGGTATTTGCTAAGTCGCCCATTGCTATTTGTGCTTGTTTCATAGTTGCTAAGTATCTTAATATTTCTTTCTCTGCTTGAGACATATTTTTAACTTGTTCATCTATTCCTAATGAGTCAAGTATAGGTTGCATACTCATTTGAGTTACATCAATTCCATAACTTCTCAAAGGCTTTGTTTGGCCTGCATACACACCTGCTCTAATTGCTTCTGCAGTTGCACTTTCTGTTTTATTATATAACGATGCCAAGTCATAAGTTAACTTAGTCATTGTTTCAGACATTATTGCCGAATATTTATCATCTATGCCAACAGTTTCCCCCATTGATTGAAATATGCCTTGCATATATAATGTCTGTGTTTTATTAGTTCCAAACGCCTCATTTAATCTATATTGGAAATTCAATGCCGATTTACCAAGTTCAGAAAACATTTGTTTACCATTTTTTTCGGTATTATCAAATACTACATTAAATAAATTTAATTGTTCTGTATAATCAATTGCTTCGTTCATCCAACCTAATGCAGTCATAGTTAACCTCTTAACGCCAGCAAATGTAAATGCACCTTTTAAAGCACTTCCTAATTTACTTGTACTAGTTGTCGCTTTATCTGTTGTTTTTCTTAATTTTTCCACATCTTTTGTTGTTCTATTTATTGTAGAATTAGATTTACTTTCAATTCTACCTAACTCTAAATACATATTAGTTACAACATTTTCAACATTGGTTAAACTTTTAACTAATTTATCAACTGCACTCTTAGCATCACTTGCACTAGACTTTATTTGTAACTCTAATGTTTGTTCATTCATTATTTTCACCTACCTTCTCGGTTGTTCCCTTTGTGGTAGTGCTATTTTTTCTTATTGCATTTACTTGAGCTATTCTTGCCTTCACATCTGCAACATTCATTTCTATTTGCTTTTTCTTTTGTTCTTCTGTATTTTCTGCCCTTTCAAAGCCATATGGTTGTTTAGAGTATTCAACTTTTGAATTACTAAAAGCATTACATAAAGAAACACTTATTGCTTCATGAAAGTATGCTCCTTGTAACCATGCATTATTATTAAATATCTCTTGCTCTGTTTTTAGCTTAGTATAATAAGAAAAACGGTATGCCCAGAATAAGTCAGGGCTATCTTCCCAAAACTCTTTCACAGACATACCGTATGTGATTGCCATAGGCAACAAATCATAAAACCAATCTGTTAAGTTCTTATATTTTTTGCCTCTGTTTTCTTCATCATCTATGCTTCGATTATCTCTAGTTCCTCTTCGTTCTCCGTCGAGTTTATATCGGCTAGGGCACTCATAAAAGATCGATATTCTTCAATTGCAAATTTAACAACCTTAGCTGGTTTTTTACCACTTTCTTGATAAGAATCCATTAACTTAAGTGCCAAATTAGGATTTACTTCTTTATGATGCTCCAAGAATAAACTTATCCAAAGTAAATTGTAATAAGTAATTGGTTTTTTATTAAATTCATCCAGATCAAATCCTTTATCTTCAAGCCATACGATACTATCCCTATTCATTTCTAAAGTATAATCTTTATCATTGATTTTTATTTTTAATTTTCTCATTGTCTTTCCCTACTTCCTTTATTATTCAGTTATTAATGCTGTTACTTCTGTTGATGTTTTATCAGCAATTTGTGTACTTGGTACTGTATGTAATGTACATTCAATTACTCCACCAACTGATACTTCCTTTTTCCAAGTTTGACAAATACCTGTATATAAAGCACCTGTTCCATCTGGATATTTTATTAAGATATCTTTTGCTGTATTATCACATACTGCTTTAACTGCAGTTAAGTTTGCTTCACTATAATTATAAGTAAAGTCCATATCTCCAGTATCAGGTCTATCTGGAACATATACTTTTGTTGGATCACTTGAAGTTGTTATTTCAACTGTTCCACCTGCTTGTCCAGTTGCTGGAGCACCTTTAACTGCTACTAATTTTTCTTTTGGAAATTTTGCTTCAGCAGTTTCTTTGATTCTGATTTCAATACCTAAATCTAACATTATTTATTCACCTCTCATTGTAATTTCCCTTACAATTTGAAGTGCTACATTTGTATGTGAATTGGGTTGTATCTGATGACAGCCTGCAACATTACCGAATATTTATAACCATCGGCATGGTCCCTATACATTCACACTATACAGGGTAGATAACTAAATTATCTAATCCATATTTTGTATCTAATGTTCCAGTTATCTTTATAATATTTCTATGTACATTAGAATCAGCGTTTAGAGCATCTAATTCTGTTTTAATAGTCACATGATAGTTATTTTTAAAATAATCAACTACTTGTCCAGTAACTTCATTACAGATGGTTCTTTTTGATGTTTTACCACTTGCTATAGCATATATTTCTACTTCAATACCAAATGTATATGTTTCCTCTCCATAACTTAAATTATTATATTTATTAGTTACTGGAAGTAATTTAACAGGTACTATCGGGAACACTTTGCTTTGTTGTGGCATTGCTTTTGTAACAGTTGGATTATATATTGATTTTTCTTCAACATATTTTTTTAATTCTGGAAAGATTTTATCTTCAAATATATTTTCAACTATCAATATAAATCACCTACTGTCTTTCTTATTTCAATGTCAACTATGTTTCCTATTTCATTTTTAATATCTTGAAATGCACTATAGAACATATGCCTACTTGGTAAACCTCTAGTCCAACCATAAGTGCCATCTTCTTTAGGATATAGCCACCCTTCTTCACCATGCTCATTAATATCATATTTCCATGACTTAAATGGTCCATCTGGATTAGGGTGTGGATTATTAGAACCTACAATACCTGTACCCATTTCGTTAAAGATAATTACCATATCATTAGTCCATACTCTACCAGTCTTTGTATTATCGTCATATTGCCACTGTATTTGGCTTGTATGATTAGAAATACCATTTGCATAGCAATACTCTAATACTTTGTTATACATCATTTCTGTGGCATATTTAACAGCATTATCAATGCCTTTTGAATAGGCTTCTTGATATTTATTTAGAAACTTTTTTGCTTCTTCTAGGCTTTTCTTCGATAATTCCATCGTTAGAAGGGTTTTCATCTTCTAATTTGACCTCTTTTATTTTTTCTTCTTCAACAATCTTATAACCTGCTTTAATAAAGTCATCTCTTGTTTTTTCATCAAAAACTACTATTCCATTTGTAAATTTGTACATAATTACACCTACTTTTCTCTAGTAATGCCTTTTATTGCCCACATACAAGCTTCTTCTATTTTTGTCATTGCTAAACTTTTTTCCCTACTATCTTTCAAATTTTCAAGTATGTAAGTTGCAATATCAGTAAAAGCGTTTCTTGTGTTTGCAATTTTTTCTTGTGTTTCTTCCTTGTAAATAGCATTCATTAGTTCGTTTGCTTTTTCTCTCATAATTTCACTGCTTTCCTGTAAGTTTTTCAAAATATATAATTATAACTGAATTACCATCTCTTGGTGGTAATAATCTATAATTAGCATTATCTCCATACTCTTCTTCTCCATCAGGTGTTGCACCGTCAAGATAAGCAACATCAAATTCTTTGAACATTCCTTGATATGATATAGGGATAACTGCTTTTTTCATAACACTTGCCTTTTCTCCAAACTCTGCTATATCAGCATCAGTATTGACTGATTGATAATTAAATTTATACGGTTCGCTATTTGGTTTACTATATTTATTAATTTCATTACCTTCAACATCTGATTGTGTGCCTATTTTGCTTGATATATAAACATCTTTAACCCATTTGTTTGGATTTATATTTACAATAGGTATCATTTAGGAATACCTGCCTTTGGAATTAATTCTCCTAATAAATCACTAGAAACAAGTGTTGTTAAAAATTGGACAGATAAACCATTTTCAGCATAAGACTGATATCCTGTTCTTTCCATCGCTTTATATAGTTCAATAGCACATCTTGTTTGCCAATTTGCAAGTCGTTTGTTGTTTTCTGCATCTATTGTATCTTTTGACAAGTCGTAAGGGAAAAGTGTATTTAGAGCCACAATTTCTGCGTCATCTAGCTTTAATTTAAATACATCGTCCTTTGACTTGTTGGCTATATCGCCTAAGATTTCTAGTCGCATTTTCTTTAATTGTTCTTCTTGACTCATAAATACACTTCCTTACTTAAAAAAGTTATATTAAGCAGTAACTGCTTTTGTATTAACTGGATTTGTTGTAGTATTAGTTACATTAACTTTTACTTCTTTAGATGGCTTAGTAAATGTTGTTGCTAATCCTGTAATTTTTCCGTGAAACCATTCTGGACCGTGGTCTAATCCAATTTGACCAAATAATTGATATTTAGTTCCTGCTCCAGTTTTTGCTAATTCTTCTAAGAAGAAGTTACCTTTACCTGGAACTGGTTGTTCAACTGGTCCAATTACTGATGGATTAATTGCTAATACTGTACCTTCTGGAATAAATTCACCTATTGCTAAATGAATTACTGTTCCTACTGGTAAAATTAAATCTCTTATTTGAATACCATAAGCACTCATATAAGGATCACCAACTGGCATTTTCATTTCAATAGCATCACCATGTAATTGTAATAAGTTAACTGAATTCATTAATAATACTAAGTTAGAAATGTCTCCGCCATTATCATTAATTTTTTGAACCAAATCATTAACTAACCACATATCTAATGGAGCATTAACTTTACTATCACCTTTACCACTTTCGGCACTAATTACGTTAGTAGTAATTGCTTCTACCATACCTCTTGTTTTGTTAATTTTAGTATCATCAGTTGCTTTGTTATAAGTACCTTGAATAAATGTTTTTTCAATACTTCTTTTTAATTTTTCCATTTTTCTTGCTACTTGGAATGATAATTCATTTTGTGGATTTGCAGTTTGCCCTGCTAAATTAACACCACTTAATGTAGCCATATTAGATTGTTTAGCATAAGAAATTGCTACAGCATCCATAAATATTTGAGTAACATTATTCATTTGAGTTCTTGTTACAAATGAAGCATCTGGTGCTGTTAATGATGCTGTTTCACTTATTGCCGGAATATCGCCTTCTTCACTTGTATAATATTGTCCACATACGAATTCTACTGAATTTGTGTATTTAACTCCACCACTAATCATATTTAAAAATGGAGTTTTTGTATTTGCTTTGTTATATAATAGTCCTGAATAATTAGGACAATTAAAGCTTTGTACTGTTTCTGTACCTGTCATTTTCATTCACCTCGTTTAATTCTTTACCCTTTTTAAACGAATGCCACACATTATTTATTTAATTTGTTTTTTTCTTGTTCTGCCATGAAAATTTGAGTAGTAAGTTCAGTTTGTTTTAAAACATCTTTATTTTTAATTGCTTCATCTAATTGTTTTTTTAGTTCTGCAACTTTATCAACAGGATTAGCACTTTGAGTACCACCTATTGGTTTTGGTGTTCCATTTAACAATTCTGTAGTAGTTTGATTTTTAGTTTGTTCTTTTGTTTTATTTAATAATGTAATAAAATTATTTGCTAATTTTACTGACTTATCACAATCTTCACTTATAATATTTTGTAAAGTTTCTTTTAATTCAGTATCTTCATCAGTAATTTTTATACCATTATCTAAGAATAAACCTTTAACCGCTAATTCACTTGTTTTAAGTGCATTTGCTTTCTTATCCACTTCTAATTGTTTTAACTCTGCATCTCTTTTTTCATCATCAGTCATTTTTGATTTTTTGAAGTCATTATATTCAGTTGATAATGTAGTATAGTTACTTTCTACTGTTTTATATTTAGCATTTAAATCATTATATTTATCTTTTGGAATCATTAATGTTGCTAAACTTTTCGCAATAGCATCAACTCTTTCTTCATTAGTTGTAAGCGTTTCATCACTTAATACTTTTTCGATTTCTTCTTTCATTTCTATACCTTTCCCACTCTTATGTTTTTATAGATGTCACATCTCATCAGTTGAGTGGTGTAGATTTATGCTCTCTACACTAAGCAAATTTATATAAACTGATAAATCAGTTCGTATACTAAATGGTTGGGAAGACAGGATTTGAACCTGCAACCTCTTGAATCCAAATCAAGGCTTCTACCAAGTTGAATTACTTCCCAATATGGACCGGCATATCAGATTTGAACTGATACAAAATGCTTGGAAGGCACTTATGCTGCCAATTACATCAATACCGGATGGCAAATCGACTAGGATTTGAACCTAGACAAACAGTTTTGGAGACTGTTATGCTACCATTACATCATCGAAATATAAAGTTGTTAGTTAATTAAAATTAAACTAATCTTTCTATGGTTTTTCCTTCATTATTCATTAACCATATAGCACCAACTAATGCTGGGTGGTTCCCATCTTTGTCTATATGAGTTGTTGGTATTAATTCAAGTTCATCTTGATTTTTAATTTTTAAATTCATAAATTCATCTTGATTTTTATCTCTAAATCTAAATATTTTTTCTACATTCGAATATATTTCTTCTTCATAAGCTCCAATAAATTCGTCTTTAAAATGTTGCACTTTTACTATCATATCTATCTACCTACTATCTATCTAACTAACAACTAACATGGTGCCGAAAGTAAGAATTGAACTCACAACCTACTGCTTACAAAACAGTCGCTCTACCAATTGAGCTATTTCGGCAAAATTCCAAAGGCTTCTAAAGTTTCTTTGGTTTGGACTTACTTATAAGGCTTTATAGAAGTTGTACTTCCTTCAAAGTTTCTTATAATGCCTATATAAAGTATCGCTACTCCTATAATGGCTACCAATGCACATCTTTAAATAGATGTTCGAGCATATTTAATCATAGTCCCTTGCCCTATGAACCATCTTTATTAACCTCTCCAGACTCGTCCTTTGAGGCAGATGTTGTCCTAAGACTTCCATCGCTATTTTTATTATTTTCTTGTAATTGTTTATTTGCTTGTCCAACAAACAATTTAATCCAATTTTCAATACCACCATAGAATTCCATAGATTTATTAAATGTTTCATTTGGATCACTATATAAACCACTTGTTGTCATAGCAACATCTGGTGATATACCACTTTGAATTTGATTCATCATTCCTTGCGATTTTACTAGGAAATTATCTGATTTATTTCTTGTGAATTTTTGATCTATATCTTTTAATGTTAATGTTTTAATTTGACTATCTGGAGCAAGTCTACATATTCTTAAAATTAATTTAAGTTCTGGTTTAGCACATCTCTTAAATTCCATTTCATCGCCATCTGCTCTTGCATCAGCCATTGTCCAACCTTCACCTAAATATCTAGCTTGTCCAGTATCTCCACCGCTTGCTTTATCACTATTTTTAGGAATACCTACAATGTTTAAAGCTGTGTTGAATAATCTATCGTGTAATACCTTTGTATTATCGTGTTTTATTTCATTTGATATTAATTTTAAATCTGCTGGTCTACTTGGGTCTGATGTTGCAATTTTAATTGCTCCTAAATCAAGTAATCCTTCATAATCTTCTCTATCAATATCTTGGTTAACAAAAACAAGTAAACTTTGTATAAATTGTTCTAATCCATCAATTTCATCAGATGTTATTCTATTTAAGTTATTTAATATATCCATAACTATTTCAATAATCCCTATTCTTGATTTATTTAAGTAATATTCAAATATAGGAATTTCATTTAATATAGTAGGTTTTATAAGTTTAACCTCAAATGCTGATGCAACACTTGGACTAGTCATTTCATAATAAGCATTTTTCGTATATACACTGCCTTTTATTGTGTAATCTTTTATCCCTCTTGTATAAGTACAACCAAATAGTTTTTTATGGGGTAATCTACTAGAATAAACGCAAAAGGTTGTTTTACTATCAAGATTTTCTATCATAAATGGGCTGTCCTCATTTATATCTGGGAGAACTAATCTATGTCCTATACCTGATATATATAAATCCTCTGCTAATTCAGTATCCTTAGGATATTTATCTTCGGCTAACATATAGCTATTTAATGCTCCTACTTCTTCATTAGCAACATCGCCTCGTTGTACATATTGTATTGGTTTCCCAAATACAAATGATTTTTTAAATTCAACCATAAAATAAGCATTATTTTCTACAACTTTGTTATTAATTGTAGGTCTTACCTCTTTAACTTTATCTAAAATAGGTTGAAATCCTTTGTAATAATTTTCTAAATAATTTATTTCCCTTGAATTTTGTAAATGAACACTAAATACATCATTTAATATTTGTGTAATTGTTTGCTCGTTCATTTCTTCTGGTTCATAATCTGCATAAATAATATGTCTACCAAATAGTCTTACTTCATTTTGAACTGGCATTGCTGGTTTATCAGTAGGTATTTGTGCATTTGTATTATCATCAACTGGTGTTTCAGTTGTTTTTACTTCTTCATTTTCCATTAATTCACCATCTTTCATACTTTGGTATTCCCAAAATATAAAATAAGGGAACACAACAATAAAAATTAGATTCTTACGGTTATGCTCCCGTGTAGCACTAAACGACCAATGAAGGGAAAAACTAGGTCGTTCGCTACATTTATACATTATTTATGGAAAAATTGTTAGTTATGAAGTATAAAAGTCCAACATAAATTGGACTTATTTGTCAAAAACGTCGCCTTATAGGTTTTGGTTTATTTAATATACTTTTACCTAGAATAATTTCACTAGCATATAAAGCAGTTCCGTCTGGACCATCATCAAATTTATTAGGATAATCAAAAGAATATTTAGTAATATTATCCATCAATCTGCCTAAATCAGTATTTGGTTTAACAATAGATTTATCTTTAAAAATTATTAATGTTAAAATCGTCCATAGGTTATCTTTAATCCTAGTTTCCTTCTTTACAGTATTATACTTTTCAAGAATTTTACACCAATAAACCCCTCGTGCTTTTAATCTATCATCTAACAATGTCTTTAGTGATTCATCAGTATTATTTTCTATTACAAGTGTTGTTATTCTATGTAAAATAATTTTTTCAATAATATCATTGTATAATGATTGCATAGGTTTTTTACTAAAAATCGCATCCCAAAGATAATGTTTGCCATGACCATCTGGTTTACAAATAAACATATTAAGATTATCTTTTCCTTTTCTTTTTGTATCAATTACTGCCATACAATAAGGTGCTAAATCATCAGGTGGTTCAATGTATGTCTGTAAGCATTCCCATGACAATTCTCTACCAGTAGGTGCAATAGGATTTTGTTGATATACACAACTGAATAAAAATGGATCTGTATTTTGTTCAATTTGTTCTGCTATTTGTTGTGGATACACTTCACTACAAGTTGTTTTATGATTTTCATCAAGCATTGGCACACGAATAACTATCGTTGATTTATCTTCACTTTCCATAACATAAGGATTATCTGTTTCTTGTAATCTTGATACTTTATTTTTATCTTCTATAATTCTATTCAATATATCTTCTGGCGTCCACTGAGTACCAACAAATATAAATTTACACCTTACGCCATCTCTTCTGTTCCACCATTCAGTATTCCATTTATCATATATTCCCCTATGAACACTCTCACTATTTGCTTCTTCTGCTCCCTTTGTCATATCATCAAATATAATCGCGAATGAAGCTCTTTCTCCAGTAGTTGAACCATTACGAGTTCTTGCTATATGATTTGATTTAGGAACATTAGCATTTTTTATCTTCCAGTCTGATTCTCTTTCTACCTCAAATGGTTTTCCATTATATAATTTGAACAAAGGAAATATTTCAGCAAATTCAGGACTTGATATAATACCTTTAACTGTTCTACTAAAACCTAAAACAAGTTCATCAGAGTAAGACATTCTTATTACAGAATTATTTATGGACAATCCATATCCCCAAGCAGTAAATAATGTTGCTAAATACGATTTACCCATAGATGGAGGGTATGACACAACTAAATATTGTAATTTATCATCAAATGCTATTCTATTTAAAGCATCTACATATGGTTTTAGTACGTTTCTACGATTTGCTAATACTTTCTTTGGCTGATTCCATTCTATATAGTCTACAAAACATTCAAAGTCCCTTCTAGCACAAAAACAATAGGCTCTTTTATAATAATCAAAAAAGAGAGCCATATCATCTACTTTGCTCCCTTCTACTAATTTATGTAATATTGGAATTAGTTTAATTTTTGCTACTTTAACGCTACCTAATTCATCTTGTTTGTACATTTCTTCAAGAATACTCAAAGCACTATTACACCAATCTAATTTATCATGTTCTTTCATTTTTGAAGATTTAAGAACATTTAATATATCTGCAAAAGTGCTTTCGAGTGTTGTTTCTTGTTTTTTTATTTGGATTTTATCTCCTATTTTTATCATTTAATCACTCTCTCTTTATTTTCCCTTTAAGAGAGTGCTACACTATTTTATAAAATAAATATATAAGTA
>ERZ779869.1428-NODE-1428-length-22190-cov-3.233702_pt1 | contig 22190 bp, 22 predicted proteins | sample MGYA00511557_ERZ779869 | MGnify/ENA primary metagenome ERZ779869 (study PRJEB29588, sample SAMEA2154620) | human gut metagenome | biome: human gut; feature: human-associated habitat; material: faeces | place: Denmark | collected 2008/2010 ... | reverse complement strand
CTGCTTACGCGGCGCAAATGATCTATGAGAGCTGATCTGTTTCTTTTTACACACGGTCTTGCCCAAAGCCGGGAGACCGCCAAAAAGCTCATCTGCGGAGGTTGCGTGAGGCTTTCGGGAGTATCAGTCAGAAAACCGTCGGAGGATATACCTGACGGAACTGACCTTGGAATGTTTGAAATCCTTGCTTCCGAGGCGACGCGTTATGTCAGCCGCGGCGGGCTGAAGCTCGAAGCGGCGCTTGACTACTTCGGTATATCGGTCGCGGGAGTGAGAGCGCTTGACATAGGAGCGTCAACGGGCGGCTTTACCGATTGTCTGCTCAGTCGCGGAGCTTCATTCGTGACAGCAGTTGATTCGGGACACGGACAGCTTGCGCCGCGCCTTGCCGCGGATGCACGCGTGCTTTCCCTTGAAGGTGTGAATGCGCGTGTGCTTACGGCAGAGCTGGTCGGGAGCGGGTTTGACATTGCGGTCATGGATGTTTCGTTTATCTCCCAGACATATATTCTGCCAAATATTCCACCGTTGCTTGCCGCTGGGGGCATACTTGTCAGCCTTATCAAGCCTCAGTTTGAGGTGGGCAGGGAGAACATTGGCAAGGGCGGTATAGTCCGCTCCGACGCGGCGCGCAGGCAGGCAGTTGAGAACGTTTGTGCGGCGGCTGAGGCTGCAGGCTTTGAACGTATCAGAGTTATGACCTCGCCGATCGAGGGCGGGGACGGAAATATAGAATATCTGGGGTATTTCCGGCGTGCCGCAAACAGGTAAGATCGTCACATATTTTTTGATTCGGAGTTTTATATGCAGTTTTCAAGGGTTGCAATACTGACAAATTTCAATATACCCGACAAGGCTGAGGCGGCGCGTGAGGCAGCGCGTGTGTTTGCCGCGCACGGAGCGTCGCTTTTGCTTGATCTGTCTGTGCGCGGGCGCTCAGGCTTTGAGGCGGCGGGACTGCCGGTGCGCTATATGCCGGCTCATTCGCTGTACGAAAGTGCAGAGCTTGTGGTGGTCGTCGGCGGAGACGGAACGGTGCTTGAGGCGGCAAGGCGAAGCGCCTCACGGGGCATTCCGGTGCTTGGCATAAACAAAGGCAGGCTTGGATTCCTGTGCGAGCTGGAGCTTGACGAGCTTTCACTCATCGACCGTCTTTACGACGGAAAATATTCCGTCGAGCGCCATTCGATGCTCAACGTGGAGGTGTTTGCGCGGACTGACGGAGGCGAGCGCCGGAGGCTTTATATTGCGCGCGCGCTGAACGACGCGGTCGTATCGAACGGCTCGGTCGCGCGTATAGTTGACATTGAACTGAGAGAGAGCGGAAAAACGGTGGCTGTATACCGTGCCGACGGCATCATTGCCGCAACTCCCACCGGCTCGACGGCGTATTCGCTGTCTGCGGGAGGTCCGGTGCTTGACCCCAGGCTCGGAGGCATCTGCGTAACGCCAATCTGCGCGCATTCCGTAAATGCAAGACCAATTGTTTTTCCCGACAGCGCGCGTATAGAGATAGTAAACATATGCCAGCGCGAGCCGTCGCTGTTCCTTACGGTCGACGGCAGGGTGAACATAAAGCTCGGCAAGGGGGAAGCGGTAAGGGTAACGCGCTCCGACAAGTCTGCGGGTATCGTCAGACTTAAGGAGGATTCGTTTTACAGCACCTTTCACCGCAAGATGAGCGGTATATGATAGAGGAAAACAATTTTGTGCATATTTGTGGAATAAAGCGTAAAGGATACGATTTTTCACGTCAGGGCGGCGCACGCCGCAATGCAAGGAAAGGTAAGGTGAGCTGATGAAAAGCGGACGGCAGGAAAAAATAATCAGTCTGGTGGAGCGATGCGAGATCGAAACGCAGGAGGAGCTTATAGGACTGCTTGAGAGGGAGGGCTACCGGGTAACGCAGGCAACGGTGTCGCGCGATATCAAGGAGCTGAAGCTTTCAAAGGTCCCTACCGGGCGGGGAACATATAAGTATACTCTGCCGAAGCATGACGACGGCTCGGGGAGCCTTAAATTCAATTCCGCGTTGATAGAGTCGATAAAAAAGGTGGATTATTCCGGCAATATCATTGTGCTTTCCACCTATCCCGGTCTTGCCAACGCAGTGGCGGCGGGGCTTGACGCCATCGAGACAAACGAGATACTCGGCAGCGTCGCGGGAGATGACACTATTTTTATTGTTACACGCGGGCTTGAATCCTCAAAATCGCTCAGCGAAAGAATTAAGATACTGCTTAAGACCGTGTAAGCGCCTGAGTATCTTTTGTCTTGATTTTTGGTCTGAAAGGAGGGCGGAGGATTGTTAAGAGCGCTTCATATTGAAAATATCGCCGTTATCCGCACGCTTGACCTTGAAGCCGGCGGCGGCTTTACTGCGATGACGGGCGAGACCGGAGCCGGTAAGTCGATAGTTATCGACAGTATAAATTTTCTGCTCTGCAACCGCACGGGGCGTGAGCTTATCCGCACCGGGCAGAGCCGCGCGGTCGTGTCTGCGGTATTTGACGGGCTGGAGGGCAGGATCGCCGGAGAGCTTGCGGAGTCCGGTATCACCTGCGAGAACGGTGAGCTTTGCCTTGAACGCACGCTTACATCTGACGGGCGTTCCGCTTGCCGTATTGACGGCAGAAGCGTGACGCAGGCGGTGTTGCGACGTGCCGGAAGGCTGCTTGTGTCCATCCACGGGCAGAATGAAAATCAGCAGCTTACCGATGCTTCGGCACAGCTTGCAATGCTTGACGAGGCGGCGCACACCGGAGAGCTCCTGCAAAGCTACGGCAGGATATATTCTGAGCTGTCTGATGTAAGAACTAAAATGCGCGAGCTTTGCCGCGGCGAAAAGGAACAGAATCAGCTTCGTGATATGCTTGAATATCAGATAAAGGATATTTCCGCGCTGAAGCTGAAGGCAGGCGAGGAGGAAAAGCTGGCGGCTGAGAAAAAGCGTCTTTCAAGCCTTGAAAGAATAAAAAAGCAGTCTGAGATTGCGTTGCACGCCATTTATTCAAATGAAAAGGGACTGACCGCATCATATCTGGTTTCGCGCGCCGCCGAGGCGCTTGAAAAGATCGCGGACGTCTATCCCGAATACCGCAGCTTTGCGGAGCGGCTTGCATCATGCAGGTATGAGATAGACGATATTGCCGCCGAGGTTTACTCCCACAACGAAAATAATGACGACGGCGATCCTACCGCAAAGATCGACGCAATTGAATCGCGGCTTGAGGCAATTTCAAGGCTCAAGCGCAAATACGGTTCAACGGTGGAGGAAATACTGCGTTTCCGCGAGGATGCGGAAAAACGGCTTGCCGCGCTTGAGTCGGGTGACGAGGCGCTTGAGAGGCTGAAAAAGCGGGAAGCGGAGCTTTCGGCTTCACTTCAGGAAGCCGGAGAGGCGATAAGCGAGCTCAGAATCGCGGCGGCGGCTGGAATAGAAGACCGTGTCGCCGAGTCGCTTGCCTTTCTTGATATGCCGAAGGTTCGTTTCCGCATTTCAGTCATACCTGCGGATGAGCCTACCCCGCGCGGACTTGACCGGGTGGAATTTCAGATAGCCACCAACCCCGGCGAGCCGCTTGCGTCGCTTTCAAAAATTGCATCCGGCGGCGAGCTGTCAAGGATAATGCTTTCGATCAAGAGCGTGCTGTCAGGACTTGACGGCGTGCCGACGCTGATATATGACGAGGTGGACGCCGGGATATCCGGAAAGACCTCACGCAAGGTGGGCATCAAGCTCAAGGCTGCCTCGCGCGGCGCTCAGATATTCTGTGTAACGCATTCGGCTCAGATAGCCTCGCTTGCCGATACACATCTGCTTATCTCAAAGCAGGAACGCGACGGAAGAAGCGAGTCCACCGTAACCTGTCTTGACGAGGCTGGCAGGATAGAGGAAACCGCAAGGATACTTGGCGGTATCAACGTGACCGACGCACAGCGGCTTGCGGCAAAGGAGCTTATCGCCGAGGGGCGCGGGCTTTAAGCTGACCTGCGTCGGGTTTATAAAAGAAAGGTATGGTAAATATTATGAGAGCTTTTGCGTCAATGCTTTTTGCATATATTCAGGCTTTATTCGCCTCTCCTGCTACCGGGGACGAGAGCAAGCCGTGGCTTTGGGCTGTTATAGCCGGAGTTGCGTTGGTTCTGGTGGTCGTCCTGCTGATACTCGGTAAAAAAGGCGGGGACGGCGGCGAAGGCAAATAAGCGTGTCTGCAACTTGTTGACGGCAGCAAATTGATTTTAGAACCTATGTGCAACAGAAGGCATGGTGACAGCGAGAAAATAAAGCATATCTAAAATTGAAGTGCAGCTGTTTCACGACCGGAATGCTCTCAAAATGAGTCCAGATCCATTTTGATTTGCTTTGCCAATACGAGCCATTTTAATTAAAATTTATTTGAGCCGCCTGTGGCGGCATGGAGATTTTTATGACAAAAGTAAAAAAAGAGATCGCTGAGGCGATCAGCAGTAAGATCAATGAAATTATGACCGGAGCGGCTCCGGGTACGTTGCCCTCAGCCGACGAGCTGGCGGCGATGCTTGAGTATCCGCCGGATACGTCCATGGGGGATCTGGCGTTGCCCTGCTTTAAGCTGAGCCGCGTTCTGCGCCGCGCTCCGGCTCAGATATCCGATGCGCTTGCCGAGGGCTTTTCCTCTCCGGCAGTGGAGTCGGTGTCCTCGGTGAAAGGGTATCTCAATTTCCGCATAAGCGACGGGTATCTTGCGGATTCGGTAATATCCGAGGTGCTTGAAAAGGGCGATCGCTACGGAGCGCCCGACATGGGAGCAGGGAAGACCGTGGTTCTTGACTATTCCTCCCCGAATATTGCAAAGCCCTTTCATATCGGGCATCTCGGAACCACCATTATCGGTCATTCGCTCAAGAAGCTGCACGAGTTTGCGGGTTATAAGTGCGTCGGAGTAAACCACCTCGGCGACTGGGGCACGCAGTTCGGCAAGCTGATCGTAGCGTACCGCAGGTGGGGCAACCGTGAGGAGGTCGAGCAGGGCGGGATAGACAAGCTCGTCGAGCTTTATGTCCGTTTCCACAAGGAGGCAGAGGCTGACCCGTCGCTTGAGGACGAGGCAAGGCAGGAGTTCCATAAGCTCGAATGCGGCGACCCGGATAACATTGAGATCTGGAAGTGGTTCATTCAGCTCAGCCTTGACGAATATTCCAAGACATACCGCCAGCTTGATATTGAATTTGACTCCTATAAGGGCGAGAGCTTTTATTACGATAAGGTGCCTGCCGTGGTTGAAAAGCTGCGCGAAAAGGGACTGCTTAAAATAGACGACGGAGCGTCTATCGTCGATCTTGACGAGTACGGTATGCCGCCCTGCCTTATTCTCAAAAAGGACGGCTCCTCCATCTATCCGGCGCGGGATATCGCTGCTGCCGTGTACCGTTATGACACATATGCCTTTGACAAGTGCATATATGTCACCTCCTCAGCGCAGTCACTGCATTTTGCGCAGTGGTTCAAGGTGGTCGAGCTTATGGGATATCCCTGGTATGACAGGCTGGTTCATGTTCCGTACGGGACTGTCAGCATAAACGGTGAAAAGCTCGCAACGAGAACGGGAAATGTCATTCTGCTCAAAGACCTGCTTTCAATGGCAATAGACAAGGTGCGCGACATAACGCGGGAGAAAAATCCCGATATGAAGCCTGAGGAGCTTGAGGAGATATCGGAGAATGTGGGCGTCGGCGCGGTAGTGTTCTACTATCTGTCGGGCAGCCGCATAAAGGATATAAACTTCATGCTTGAGGATGCGCTCTCATACGACGGCAACACCGGTCCTTATGTGCAGTACACCTACGCGCGTATTTCGTCTCTGCTTGCCCGCGCCGGTGAAAGTGCCGGTGTGCCGGAGGGCGGATATTCGCTCGGCACTCCGGAGGAGCATGAGCTTCTCAAGCTGCTTGTGGTATTCCCTGACCGGGTGCTTGCGGCTCTGCGTGACTATGAGCCGTCCGTCATCACGCGCTATATAATCGACCTTACTGCGTCCTACAACCGATTCTATCACAACTGCAAGATACTGAACGCGGAGGACGCCGGAGTACGCGCCTCCCGGCTTGCACTGTCTGCGGCTGTCAGAACGGTACTCGGGACTGCGCTCGGTCTTATCTGCATGAAAAAGACAGATAAAATATGATCTTAAAAACAAATTTAACTTAACAAAGTGAGGAAATAAACCATGTCCGGACATAGCAAATGGAGCAACATCAAGCACAAGAAGGAAAAGACCGACGCGCAGAAGGCGAAGGTCTTCACCAAGATCGGCAAGGAGATCACGATTGCCGTCAAGGAAGGCGGCGGCGACCCTGCCTCCAACTCAAAGCTGCGTGACCTTATCCAGAAGGCAAAGGCAAACAACGTGCCTAATGACAACATTGACCGCACCATAAAAAAGGCGCTCGGCTCTGCGGACGTTGCCTACGAGGAGATAACCTATGAGGGCTACGGTCCCTCCGGTGTTGCGGTAATAGTTGAGACTACCACCGATAACCGCAACCGCACTGCGGGAAATATCCGCGCTTACTTTTCAAAATATCACGGTAACCTCGGTCAGAGCGGCTGCGTCGGATTTATGTTCGACGAAAAGGGCGTTATCGTCATTACCGATGAGTACGGCGAGATCGACGAGGACAAGCTGATGGAGACGGCTCTTGAGGCAGGTGCGACCGATTTCAAGTCGGACGAGGGCGTGTTTGAGATCTATACTGAGCCTGACGACGTTTACGATATCTCCGATGCCATCAAGGCGGCGGGATATGAGGTAGAGTCCGCCGACAAAGAAAAAGTACCGCAGACCACCGTTGACCTTGACAGCGAGGACGACCGCAAGTTCATGGGTCTGCTTATCGAGCGGCTTGAGGATGACGACGATGTAATGAACGTTTACCATAACTGGGGGAACTGCGGCGAGGAATGAGCTGCGCCGTAAGATATGAACAAGTATAAACGGCTTTTGTCCAACACCGCAATTTTAGCGGTGGGCACCTTTTCGTCAAAGGTGCTGGTTTATCTGCTGCTGCCGCTTTACACCGCCATACTTTCTCCGGCGGAATATTCCGATGCTAACCTCATCTCTCAGCTTGCAAATCTGCTTATGCCCATTGCGGCGGTAGGCATATGCGACGGGCTTTTCCGCTTTGCCCTTGATGCAGGCGAAAAAAAGCGCGAGGTTTTTTCGTCGGGAATCACGGTGCTGCTTTGCGGTACTCTTGTTTTTCTGTTGCTTTCTCCGCTGCTTTTCGCCGTGGATATGCTGACGGGGTATGTGTGGCTGGCGGTGATATACGTCATTGCGGCAAACTTTCAGTCGGCTTGCGCCAACTATCTGCGCGCGCTCGGAAAGACAACCGTTTTTGCGGTGCAGGGGATAATAAATACCGCGCTTAACATCGGTTTCAATATCCTGTTCCTCGTTGTTTTCGACATGGGCGTTACGGGATACGTGCTGTCGGTAGTTGTGGCGAATCTTATGGTAACGGCGCTTATGGTCGTGTGGCAGAAGCTGTACCGGGATGTAAGGCTTTCGCTTTTCGACCGCGCCATTGCTCGCGACATTCTGAAGTACAGCATTCCGATGATCCCCACCACGATATTCTGGTGGATGACCAGCGTGTCGGGGCAGTTTCTGGTCAAGCATATCTGCGGGGACGAGGCGAACGGAATTTTTGCCGCGTCATATAAGATACCGACAGTGCTTACGCTGATGACTACCATCTTCATAGAGGCATGGCAGTATTCGGCGGTAGCCGACGCGAACGAGCAGGAGCGCGGGAGCTTCTTTTCAGAGGTGTTCCGCACATATTCCGGACTAATATTCATGGCGGCGTCGGCGCTTACTGCGCTTGCAAAGATATTTGCAAAGGTCATGCTGGCGGCGGATTACTACACCGCGTGGCAGTATATGCCCACGCTGGTAATAGCCACGACCTTCTCGGCTATCACAACCTTCCTTGGCAGCATATATATGGTCAGAAAGAAAAGCGTGATGTCATTCCTGACCTCAATGTGCGGCGCGGTGATAAACGTGACGCTCTGCCTTTTGCTTATTCCGAGAATGGGAGTGCAGGGCGCGGCTGTGGCGGCGGCGGTCAGCTATTTTGCGGTATTCCTTATCCGCGCCGTGAACACTCAGAAGTATGTGAAATTCAATATGCATCCGCCCATACTTGCGCTTAACTCCGCCGTGCTGCTGCTTCAGTGCGCCGTTATGGTGCTTGAGCTCAGGTATTGGATGGTGATAGAGGCAGTCTGCTTTATTGCCATAGTGGTGCTGAACGCAAAGCCGATACTGCGCGGGGTCGTGATGCTTCTTGGCGGAATGATAGGCGCGATAAAGGGCAAAAAAGGCGGAAAAAACGCAAAAGACAATTGATAATATAAAATATTTATCCGAAAACTATTGCAAAAGCAATTGAATTGTGGTATAATATCAGAGTCCGGGTTTTTCCGGGACGGGACAGTCCGCTGCGGGCTCTGCATGAATGTTCCGATATCCTAATCACAAGGAGGGGCTGAAATGGACTACATTGCAGCTATTACGAACGAGCAGTTAAAGGAAACGCTTCCCAAATTCGAGGTCGGTGACACCGTGCGTGTTTCCAACAGAATCAAGGAAGGCAACCGTGAGAGGATCCAGCTTTTCGACGGAACCGTCATTGCCAAGCGCGGCGGCGGCATTTCCGAGACCTTCACCGTAAGCCGCATTTCTTACGGCTGCGGCGTCGAGAAGACCTTTCCTATCCACTCTCCCAACGTTGTTAAAGTCGAAGTGCTTCGCTACGGTAAGGTAAGACGCGCAAAGCTGTTCTACCTGCGCGACAGAGTCGGCAAGGCTTCCAAGGTCAAAGAGAAGATCTGAGTGACTTTGAGACGAGAGTAATCGGATCTCCAAATAAACTGCGCACCTGCGGGTGCGCAGTTTATTTTTGTCCTGCTGACAAAATATACATCCGCCCGCTTTTGCATAACCTCAGGTTGCGGGGGAGAATACTCAGTTATGAAATAACTGTTTCGGGGTATTCCGGATGTATTATAACAAAGTTGAGATATGCGGTGTCAATACCGCAAAGCTGAAGACCCTCACCGACGAGGAAAAGACCGAGCTTTTGCGCCGGACAAAGGCGGGGGACGCGGCGGCGAGGGACGAGCTGATTTACGGAAATCTTCGTCTGGTGCTGAGTATAATCCAGCGCTTTACCAATCGCCGCGAGAGCATGGACGATCTGTTTCAGGTGGGCTGTATCGGGCTTGTCAAGGCGGTTGATAATTTCAGGATGGATCTGGGTGTCAAATTCTCAACCTACGCTGTGCCGATGATCATCGGGGAGATCCGGCGGTATCTGAGGGATAACAATACCATCCGCGTCAGCCGTTCGATGCGCGACCTTGCCTACCGTGCGCTTACCGTGCGCGAGGAGATGATACGCGAACGGCAGTGCGAGCCGTCTCCTCAGGAGATCGCCGATCGCCTCGGCGAGAAAAAAGAGGAGGTGGTGCGCGCGATGGAGGCGATAGTTGAGCCGCTTTCTCTTTACGAGCCGGTCTACAATGAAAACGGAGATTCGCTTTACGTTATGGATCAGCTTTCGGATACCAATGCATCTGACGAGTCGTGGCTTGAAAATATCGCGCTCGCCGAGGCAATGAAGCATCTGAGCGAGCGCGAAAGAGCTATAATTGATATGAGATTTTATAAAAACAAAACGCAGATGGAGATAGCGGAGGAGATAGGGATATCTCAGGCGCAGGTCTCCCGTCTTGAAAAAGGTGCGCTTGAGCGGATGAGAAAGCAGATGTAGATCTCAGTCTGCCTCAGGACGGATGATGCTGTATTCTCCGGCGGGGATCGTCGGGAAGGTCAGTATCTCGTCGGCAAAAGACGCGGCAAGCTCCGGCGAATGTATTACGGCAACTGCGGCGGCGTAAGCTGTGCGGCGGCGTATCACGTCAATGCAAAGGCGGGCTGTGTCGGGGTCAAGGGCGGCAAACGGCTCGTCGAAGAGGTAAAGTCCGGCGTCAGCCGCAAGCGCGCGCGCAATGGACACGCGTGTTTGCATACCGCCGGACAGCTCGTCCGGATAGTCGTTTTCGTGTCCCTCAAGCCCCAGCTCGCAAAGCAGAGAGCGGGCAAAGTCAAGCCCTGAGCGCCGGTCGCCTGTGACAAGATTGACGTTTTCCGCCGCCGTAAGCCACGGCAGTAACGTCGGATCCTGAAATGACATTGAAATTACCGGAGAGGAGGTGATCCCGGTTATTTCAAAGCTGCCGTCAAAGTCCCGGTCAAGACATGCGATAATTGAAAGCAGAGTTGATTTTCCGCACCCGGACGGACCGCATATGGCAAGTCGCCGTCCCGGATTCGCGTCGAATGTATATGAAAAGCTGTCTACGGCAACGGTGCTGCCGTATTTTTTTGTTACATTTTTAAATTCAAGCTTCATTTTTCTCCGCCTTTCCCGTGCGGCGGCGCTTTGCGGCGCGGTCAATGAGCTTACCGAATGCAAGCTCTATAAGCAGGCTGAGTATTATTATCACCAGCGTCCATGCAAAAAGATCGACTGTCTCAAAATATACCTTTGAAAGGTAAAGCATACGTCCAATCGAGTATTTCGGCGCGGCGATGACCTCGGCGGCGATGCCTGCTTTCCAGGCAAGTCCCAGCGACGCCTTGACGGAGGTGACAAAATGCGGATATACGGCGGGGATATAAATGCGTCTGATACGGGTGGGAAGCGGCAGGCGGAAGAGCTTGCCCATCCGTAGCAGACCGGGGTCAACACTCTGTATTCCGGCTCTTACATTTGTGAATATCAGCGGATATACCATCAGAAACGAAATAAATGCCGGGAGCACGGAGGTGCCGAGCCAGACTAATGCCAGAATGATAAAGGAGGCGACGGGAGTGGTCTTTATGACCGTCATAAAGGGAAAGATCAGCCGGTCGGCAGTACGGAGCGTACAGCAGAGCACCGCTGTAAGTATACCGGCAATTACCGCCGCCGCTATTCCGGCGCTTACACGGGCAAGAGAGGCGAAGGCGCAGAGCAGAAAGTCGGAGGTTACGGCAAGCTCGCAAAGGCGTTTGGCAGTCTCCCACGGGGTCGGCAGCAGCAGGCTGCTGCCGACTATCGCTGCGGCGGCAGCCCAGACGCCGAGCCAGAAGGCGGCTGTTCCAAGCGTTGTCGCAATGCTTTTGATGATACCTGACTTTGAGCCTTGCTTCATCTCAGCCAATAGGGGCGGTGAGTGCGTCATCGGGCAGCTTTCCACCGACCGAGGCAGGATTCAGATTGAAAAGCGCCGTCCAATAGCCGCTGAGCGCGGTGCGCATTTCCTCGCCGTCAAGGAAGGTGATATTGCAGCGCGGAAGTGCTGCCTTGGCGGCAGCAGCGTTTCCGGCAAGACCCGCTTCAGCAATCATTTCCGAGGCTTTGTCAGGTTCTGCGTTCACATATTCGACCGAGCTTTTGTATTCTTCGAGGAACTTTTTCACAAGCGTGGGATGCTCCTTGAGGAAATCCTCGCGCACGATGATGCAGCCCTGAACCAGCGGGGCGGAGGTGAGCTTTTTCCACTCCTCTGTAAAATCAAGAGCCACGCGGAGAGAGGTGTTCTTTGAGGTCACTGCGGTCACCTTGGGTTCGGGCAGCACGCCTATCGCGGCTTTTCCGGATGCAAGGGCGGTGGCAAGCTCGTCGGGGGAGGCGTAGGTGTAGTCAAAATTCACATCGCTGATACCGGCGGTCTCTACCAGAGCGCGGAGAATAAATTCGGGGTTTGATCCCTGACCGGGCAGGTACACTGTCTTTCCGGACAGGTCGGAAAGGCTTTTTACAGTCTCACCGTTCTCAATAAGATAAAGCACTCCGAGCGTGTTTACTGCAAGCACGCGGACGTTGCCGTTTGTTTTGTTGTAAAGCACGGCGGCAAGGTTTGTGGGAACGGCGGCAATGTCGGCAGTGCCGTTTATAATGAGAGGGCTTACCATATCCGCCGCAGTATATACGTCTATCTGCGCGTTAAGGGTGGATTCACCGCTTGAGATGCGTGAGATGAGTGGGGCGATGCCGAATCCGGTCGTGCCGTTAAGCACCGCTACGCGAAGCTGTGTGTCATCCTTTTTCTGGCATGACGCGAGCGTAAATGACGCCGTAAGCAGTATTGCGGCAAGAATGATAGATGCGATCCTTGTGAGTTTTTTCATGATGAACTTCCTTTTGTTTTTTTGATTTATTTAATCCGTCAAAGGTGGGATTACATATGTCAGGCTTCCGGGAAGAAGGCGGCCTCCAGCGCCGCAGGATCTACACGGACCCGGTATCCGTCCTTCCGGTATGCGCCGCCTGCCGCTTCAAGAGCGTCAAAGGCGCGGTAAAGGGAGGCGCGCCCGATGTCAAGCAGCCGGGCAAGCTCGGTAATACTGCACGGAAGTGTCACATCGCGGCCTCCGTCGTCGGACGGCGCGACAGACGATTCCGCGAGCGTAAGCAGGTGCATGGCAAGCCTGCGTTCGGCACTGCCGCCGCTGAGACATGCTATCTTTCTGTTTAGAAACAGTATGCGATCCGACATGAATTCAAGGTATGCGTCAAGCAGCGCGGCGTCCTCGTGCAGCATACCGTAAAAGGAATCACGCGACAGCTTAAGTACCCGGCATTCGGCGGAGGCAACTATTCTTGTCGGCGGTGCGGCGCAGAACAGCGAGGAGACGCCGTATATTCCGCCGACGGTCAGAAAGCGCAACAGTACACGGCGGCTGTCGTCACCGGAATACACCGCGGCGCTGCCCGAACGGATAACACCGATACCTCCGCCGTCGCCGTCAGGTGTGGGGGAGGAGATAAGCTCTCCGGGCGCGTATGAAAGGCAGTCAACCGTATCGCGGGTGTGACGTGCGAAAATATCAAAGGATGCGGAGCGGAACAGGGGACAGGCAGAGGAGATGAACTCAAACGCTTCTTTTGACGTACAGCTTTCTTTTTTCGGCATTGTTTTTCTCCTTAGTGTCTCAAATGATACACTATGTGTATTATATCACAGGTTTGTGTCTGTGTCAACTCCCCGGATGAGAAATTATTCATCCGGCGAGTTGTAAACATTGTGTAAAAAGTGAAAATAAATTATGCACATATCGCCCATAACGTTATATAATAATATGATGTATGTCTTATACTCAAAATTATCGGTCAAAAGCGTCGCAGCGGCGCTCATGACCAATAACAGCGAAAGGTTTTAAGCAATGACACTTGTGATTCTTGCCGCGGGAATGGGTTCGCGGTACGGTGGAATGAAACAGATAGACCCCATAGGTCCGTCCGGAGAATTTATAATTGATTATTCCTGCTTTGACGCATCGCGCGCGGGCTTTGACCGCATAGTTTTTGTTATCAAGCGTGAAAATCTTGACGTTTTCAGGGAAACTGTCGGTGCGCGTGTAGGCTCATATATGAAGACGGAATACGCCTTCCAGTCGCTTGACGATCTGCCCGAGGGATTTTCAGTTCCGGATGGCAGACAGAAGCCGTGGGGAACGGCTCACGCGCTGCTTGCCGCGCGCGAAATTGTTGACGACTGCTTTGCCGTGATAAATGCCGACGATTTTTACGGAAGAAAGACCTTTGAGATCATGGCGGAGCGTCTGCGTGCTGCGGAACAGCGCAAGCGCCGCACTGCGGAGGGCAGGCTTGACTGCTGCATGGTCGGCTTCAGGCTTGGCAACACGCTTACCGAAAACGGCACGGTCTCACGCGGCATCTGCACGGTTGAGGGCGGAAAGCTCGTAAGCGTTACCGAGCGCACCAAAATACGCCGCGCAGTCGACGGCAACGCCGCCGAATACGAGGAGGACGGTGTGTGGAATCCGCTTCCGCTTGACGCTACCGCTTCCATGAACTGCTTCGGGCTTATGCCGGAGGTGTTCGGATATGTGTCGGACGGCTTCGGTGGATTCCTCGAAAACATGGGGGACCCGATGAAATCGGAATATTATCTGCCTTTTGCACTTGACAGTCTCGCCAAAAAAGGTATAATTGATATTGCCGTCGAAAAAACGCCGTCAAAATGGTATGGCGTTACCTATGCCGCCGACAAAGAGCCGGTAAAGCAAAGCATACGCGAGCTTATCCGGTCGGGCGAATACCCCGAAAAGCTGTCGCTGTGACCTGTCGCAGGACGGTTGCCGAATACATATGAAAGCTGAGTGTTGACATGAGCACAGAAATACTTGATATTGCATCCGAATTCCGTTTTGCATCCGCTCCGGTCTCCTACCATGAGTGTACAGAGGGACATATAAACGGAACATATTTCATTGACACCGAGGGCGGAGAAAGGTATGTCCTCCAGCACATAAACACGTCCGTGTTCAAAGACCCCGACGGTCTTATGAAAAACGTCATCGGAGTCACCGGGCATATCCGCCGCAAGCTCGAAGCCGAGGGCGGAGACGTCAACCGCGGAACGCTGAATTTTATACTCACCAAGGACGGAAAAGAATACTATACCGACCCGGATGGCGGCTGCTGGCGCGCATACGTGTATGTGGGCGGTGTCATGAGTCTGCAATCGGCATCCTCGCCGGAGCTGTTTGAGCAGGTAGGACACGCCTTCGGGCATTTCCAGATGCAGCTTGCCGATTATGACGCGTCGGGTCTTTGCGAAACGATACCGAACTTCCACAATACCCCCAGCCGTTATGCGGATTTTGAGGAGGCTCTCTCCCGTAACGCCGCCGGACGCGCCGCGTCGGCGGAGGCGGAAATAGAATTTGTTCGTGCGCACCGGGAGGCATGCTCGTATATTACCGACCGCATTGCAAGCGGCGCGCTGCCTTTGCGCGTTACCCACAATGATACAAAGCTCAATAATATTTTGATCGATCAAGAGACCGGAAAGCCAATGTGCGTCATTGACCTTGACACGGTCATGCCCGGCTCGGTTTTGTTTGATTTCGGCGACGCAATACGCTTTGGAGCGTCGAGCGCGGCGGAGGATGAGACCGACCTTTCACGCGTCTATATGCGCGAGGATATGTTTGAAGCGTTTGCTCGCGGCTTTGTTTCCGGACTTGAAGGTTCTCTGACGGGCGCCGAGATACGGGAGCTTCCGATGGGTGCTCTTGTCATTACGCTTGAAACCGGCATACGCTTCCTTACCGACTATCTGAACGGAGATACATATTTCAGAATCCACTATCCTCAGCACAATATTGACCGCGCGCGCAACCAGTTTGCGCTTGTGGCGGACATGGAGAAGAAGCTGCCCAAGATGTTTGCCACTGTCAGAAAATATATCTGACGGACCGCAAGAAATGAATCAAAAATCTATTTTCCAGGAGAATTATACATCATGACTGTACTTGTTACCGGAGGCGCCGGATTTATCGGCTCTCACACCGTAGTCGAGCTGCTCTCAAGCGGATATGACGTAATAGTCGTCGACAACTATTCAAACAGCAAGCCCTGCGTGAACGACAGGGTAAGAAAGATCACAGGACGCGATTTCAAGGTATTTGAATGCGAAATGTGCGACGCCGCGGCGCTTGACGCGGTGTTTGATGAAAATCACATTGACGCCGTTATCCATTTTGCCGGACTCAAGGCTGTGGGCGAATCTGTGGCTCAGCCCGCAAGATACTACCGCAACAACCTGCTTTCAACGCTGAATCTTATTGATTCTATGAAAAAGCACGGTGTGGGAACGATCGTGTTCTCCTCCTCTGCAACCGTATACGGAAGCCCGAAAACTGTGCCGATACGCGAGGATTTCCCGCTGTCGACCACTAACCCGTACGGCGAGACCAAGCTGATGATAGAGCGCATACTTGACGACTGCCGCCGCGCAGGAGACATCCGCAGCGTCTCGATCCTGCGTTATTTCAATCCCATCGGCGCTCACGAAAGCGGCATGATAGGAGAAGACCCCAAGGGCATACCGAACAATCTTCTGCCGTATATTTCGCAGGTATCTGTCGGCAAGCTCGCTGAGCTTAAGGTGTACGGCGACGATTATCCCACGCATGACGGAACAGGAGTGCGTGACTATATCCATGTCGTTGACCTTGCACGTGCTCATCTGAAGGCTATCGAGCGCGCAAATAACGTCAGCGGGACCGAATACTACAACATCGGCACCGGAGTCGGATATTCCGTGCTTGACATTGTCAAGGCATATGAAAAGGCTACGGGCAGGAAGGTACCCTATCAGGTGGTCGGACGCCGCCCGGGCGATATTGCAGAATGCTATGCCGATCCCACCCTTGCCGCCGAAAAGCTGGGCTGGCGCGCTGAGTACGGAATTGAGCGTATGTGCCGCGACGCGTACCGCTGGCAGTCCATGAATCCCGACGGATACGGAGACTGAGCCTATGAGCGGAATAAAGTCGGAAATTTTCGGAAAGCTGCCCGGCGGCAGAGCCGTTACTGCCTACACCCTGAGCCGGGGGCTTATGACGGCGACAATCCTTGACCTCGGCGCGACCGTTGCCGATCTGCGTTTTGACGGTCTCAGCCTTGTGCGCGGGTACGACAGCCTTGAAAGCTACTATGAGGCTGACGGATACCTCGGCGCGGTCGTGGGACGTGTCGGCAACCGTATTGCAGGCGGAAGCTTCAGCCTTGACGGCATGGAATACTCTCTTTTCTGCAACAACGGCGTGAACCATCTTCACGGCGGTAAGAACGGATTTGATAAAAAGCTCTGGCATGCGCAGCCGCACGCCGGGGATGAGCCGTCACTTGAGCTGTCGCTGCTTTCTCCCGACGGAGAGGAAGGATATCCGGGTAATCTTTCGGTAACGGTGCTTTATACGCTGACATCCCGCGGGGGTCTGCGTATAGACTATACCTTCAGCACCGACGCGCCTACCGTTGTAAACCTAACAAACCATACATATTTTAACCTTAACGGCAAGGGGGATATTCTGTCGCACACGCTTACTCTTGCCGCAGACCGTTATCTGCCCACCGACAAGTGGCTTATCCCCACAGGGGAGATAAAAAGCGTTGAGGGAACGCCCTTTGACTTCCGTTCCGGAAAGACTGTTGGGCGCGATATTGACAAGCCCTGCCGCGATCTTGAGCTTGCAGGTGGGTATGACCACTGCTTTGTGTTTTCTCCGGTTGCCGCCCCTGAAGACGAGCCGCGCGCGATCCTTCGCGGCGATATTTCAGACAGGGAGCTGAGGCTTTACACCGACCGTCCGGGAGTGCAGTTCTACACGGGCAATTTCCTTGGGAACCCCCGTTTTCCCTTCCGCGGCGGCGTGGCACAGTCAAAACGCGCGGCGCTTTGCCTTGAGACCGAGTCCGCTCCCGACGCGGTGAATCAGCCGCAGCTTGACGCGCTCGGCACTACTGTCCTTCGCCCCGGAGTGACGCGGCACAGCTTTACGGAATATGTTATCTCATAACGAAAACGGCGCGGAAGAAAACGTCAGCGGACGTAAAGACCGGCGCGTCGCCTGCTTTATCTGCCTTGCGGTGATACTGCTTTGCGGAATAATGGCTCTTGCCGACGGCGTTCTCGGGCTTCCTTACATACCGAAATCAGCTCTGAAGCTGGTGCTTTTTCTGGCTTTTCCGCTGATCTGCGGGCGGTTTTCAAAGGAGCTAAGTCCGGTTGAATTTTTGCGGCTTCCTCCGAAGGGGGACAAGCGGCAAAGAGCGGTAATAATATGGTCGGCGGCAGCGGGGGCTGTAGTGTATGTTGCTATCCTCGGAGGATACCTTCTTCTTCGCGAAGTCGTGAACTTTTCCGGAATAACCGCAAGTCTTGCCGAGGGTGAGGGTATAACCCGCGATACCTTTCCGCTTGCCGCGGCGTATATAACACTTTGCAATTCATTTGTAGAGGAGCTTTTTTTCCGTGGATTTGCGTTTTTGGCGCTTGAGCGTGCAGTGGGACGCAGATTTGCCTATGCTTTCAGCGCGGCGGCGTTTTCTGTCTACCATGCGGCAATACTTGACGGTTGGTTTTCGCCGCTGATATTTGTTCTAATGCTTGCCGGACTTTTTGCCGGAGGTATGATATTTGACTTTCTCGCCAACAAGAGCCGGACGGTCTATCCGTCATGGTTTCTGCATATGGCGGCAAATCTCGGCATCAATACAATAGGGCTTATCCTGTTCGGAATAATCGGCGGATGAGCGGATCGGAGAAAAATGATATTTCAGAACAACGACCGCATAATATTTGCGGGAGATTCGGTTACGGATATGGGCAGCAATCAGCCGCTCGGCGAGGGACTGTCCGATAAGGTGGGCAGGGGATATGTCCGTGTGGTCGAAAATATGCTTGCCGTGTGGTATCCCGAACTGAATTTCAGAATTACCAACGCCGGAACCAGCGGAAACACCAGCCGGGATCTGCTTGCGCGCTTTGAGCGGGACGTAACCTCGCAAAATCCCGATTGGGTATCTATCTGCATTGGAATAAACGACGTCTGGCGTCAGTTTGATGTTCCGGCTATTCTTGACGCCGCAGTGCTGCCTGACGAGTATGAGCGCAATGTCGAGTCGATGATACTTGCCGTCAAGAAAAAGGTAAAGGGGATATTCATTCTGTCTCCGTATTACATAGAGCCGCTGAGCGAAGACCCCATGCGCCGCAGAATGGATGAGTACGGCGAGATCTGCCGTCGGCTTGCCGAAAAGCACGGCTGCGAATTTGTGGATTTTCAGCGTATGTTTTCGGATTACTGCAAGTATCAGCACTCCTCGCGTCTTGCGTGGGACAGAGTGCACCCGAATCAGATGGGAGCAACCCTTATGGCGCGCGAATTTTTGCGTCATACCGGCTTTGATTTTTCAAGATGAACGCCGAGTGACCGCTTAAGCTGTCCGGGTTATATGCGTTCCGGAAAAGTCGGAAAGCAATAATTGAATATCTGTCATCCGACGGGTCTTACCTTTGTAAAATTCCGTCGGATGATTTTTTTCAGGTTTTATTTGTTCCTACCGTATCATATAAATCTATAAGGACAAACAATAACTTGAAAGGGCAACTCAAAAGATGAAACAGGCATGTAAACGACTTTTTTTCACACACGGTGGACGCTTGCGCAGGCTTGCTGTGCTTACGTCGGTATTTTTGACGGCAATTCTGTTTTTTTCGGGCATCCCGGCGTCGGCAGAGCCAAAGGCGGAAGATACAGCTCCCGAGTTTGGGCTTGACTGCGTTTCGGCAATTCTTATGGAAGCACAGACCGGAAGGGTACTTTACGAGAAGAACGCCGACGAACCGCTGCCCCCGGCGTCGGTAACAAAGATAATGACACTTCTTCTTGTAATGGAAGCCATTGAACGCGGAGTATTTACTCTTGACACGGTTCTTGCGACCTCCACCCGCGCTTCCCAGATGGGCGGCTCGCAGATATACCTCAAGGAGGGCGAGCAGATGAGGGTGGAGGATCTGATAAAGTCAGTGGTCATTGCGTCCGCAAACGACGCCGCGGTCGTGCTTGCCGAGGCGGTTGCCGGCAGCGAGGAAGCATTTGTGGCGGAAATGAACAAACGCGCCACAGAGCTTGGCATGAAGACGGCGCATTTTGAAAACACCAACGGGCTTGACGATACCGTAACCAACCATGTGCTGTCGGCGCGTGACATTGCAATTATGTCCCGCGAGCTGATAAAGTACGAAAAGATACTTGAATTCAGCTCAACGTGGATGGACAGCGTGCGTGACGGGGCTTTCGGGCTTACCAACACCAACCGTCTCATTCGTTTTTACCGCGGTGCGACCGGGCTTAAGACCGGCTCGACGTCAAAGGCGAAATTCTGTATGAGCGCTACCGCCGAGCGGGACGGAATGTCGCTGATCGCCGTTATCATGGCTGCTCCCACACGTGACGCGCGCAACAGCTCTGCCGCCGCTCTGCTTGACTGGGGCTTTGCTAACTACTCGCTTTACCGTTATGATGCGGGAGAGGATGAGGATATACCGGTGCTCGGCGGCGTTGAGAATATTCTTCATACAGCTCACGGCGACTTCTGCACTGTGGTAAAGAAAGGGGAAGAAAAGAAGGTCGAAGCGCAGAAGGAGCTGCCCGAAAGCGTTTCCGCGCCTGTAAGAAAAGGAGACGCTGTAGGTGTGATCACCTTCCGGCTGGACGGAGGTGAGCTTGGCAGGATCGACATAAGCGCGGCTCATGGTGTGGATAAAATTTCCTTTGGTGGACTGCTGCTGAGAATGTTGAAACGGTTTTTCCTCACCTGAGGAGCAAAATCGTAAATGTGGCGGTAAAAATGGGGAAAAAGGGACTAAAATTCATTGAAAATTCAGTTGAAATCAGCCTCATTTGGTGATAAAATATAATGTAACTGAATAAGAAGTTTCAATGTGCCAAAGGAAGGTGTAGTTCATTATGACTCTTAATCTGAGTGAAAAATTTGTGTCCCCCTTTATAGCCGCCGACGAGCTGGAAGCGATAAGACCTGAGGTAGAGGCGGCAGACCGCGCCCTGCGCGAGGGAAGCGGAGCAGGCTCCGAAATGCTTGGCTGGCTGACGCTGCCCGAAAACTACGACCGCGATGAGTTTGTAAGGATCAAAAACGCTGCCGAAAGGATCAAAAAACTCTGCGATGTGTTTATCGTTATCGGCATCGGCGGTTCTTATCTCGGCTCAAGAGCCGTTATTGAATTTCTAAGATCTCCGCGCTATAATCAGCTTAAAAAGGATACGCCTGAGATTTATTTTTCGGGCTGCAACATCAGCTCCTCTGACCTTGGCGAGCTTCTTGAGCTTTGCGAGGGCAAGGATGTATGCATAAATGTAATATCAAAATCGGGAACTACCACCGAGCCTGCCGTGGCTTTCCGCGTTTTCCGCTCGCTTCTTGAAAAGAAGTACGGCAAAGAGGGAGCTGCCGAGCGTATTTTCGTGACCACCGACCGCGCACGCGGCACTCTCAAAGCATTTGCCGACCGAGCCGGATATGAGACATTTGTCGTTCCTGACGACGTGGGCGGAAGATATTCGGTGCTTTCAGCTGTCGGTCTGCTTCCCATTGCCGTGTCCGGCATTGATATTGATGAGCTTATGGGCGGCGCGGCAGATGCAATGCGTGAGCTGACATCATCTGACATCGACCTGAACCCGGCGTACAAGTACGCGGCGATGCGCAACATTCTTTACCGCAAGGGAAAGAAGCTTGAGATACTTGTCGGCTACGAGCCGTATATGCTGATGTTCAACGAGTGGTGGAAGCAGCTGTTCGGCGAGAGCGAGGGCAAGGACGGACGCGGGCTTTATCCCGCATCGGTGATATTCTCCACAGACCTGCATTCGCTTGGGCAGTTCATTCAGGACGGCACACGCACGATGTTTGAAACGGTGCTTTCCTTTGAAGACCCGGGAGACGCGGTGACTATCCCCGACGACCCGGAGAATATTGACGGTCTTGGCTTCCTTTCCGGTAAGCCGCTGACATATGTCAACGATACCGCCATGAAGGGAACGCTTCTTGCTCACGTTGACGGCGACGTACCGAACATTCTGCTGACCCTGCGTGACCGCTCTGCTCGCTCGCTCGGCTACATGATCTATTTCTTTGAGCTTGCCTGCGCGCTGTCCGGATATCTGCTTGGTGTCAATCCCTTCAATCAGCCCGGCGTCGAGGCATACAAGAAGAATATGTTTGCTCTGCTTGGAAAGCCGGGATATGAGGAGCTTGCCGCAGGTCTGGCTTCAAGACTCTGATATCAAAGATTATATGTTTTTTGCCGCGAAAGCACTTGATTTTTCATGCTATATCGTGTATAATATAATCAGTTAAATAGTATGTTCCGGACACTACTCACGGAATCTCAAATATTCAACAGCCGCCACGGGCGGCACGGAGGTTAATATGCTCAAATTACTCATTGGAGTCAAAGGCTCCGGCAAAACCAAAACGCTCATTTCCTTGGTAAACGAAGCGGTCGAGTCAAGTCAGGGTGCGGTCGTTTGCATAGAGAAGGGGATAAAGCTCCGCTATGATGTCAATTACCGCTGCAGACTTATCAACGTGGATGAGTATTTTGTTTTTGACGCCGAGGCGCTTTACGGCTTTGTTGCCGGTATTCTTGCCAGCAACCACGATGTGACCCACGTATTTGTCGATTCCGCACTGCGCATCTGTAACAACGACCGCGACGCTTTCGAGAAGCTGCTCCAGTCTCT
>ERZ779869.1420-NODE-1420-length-22259-cov-3.052108_pt1 | contig 22259 bp, 20 predicted proteins | sample MGYA00511557_ERZ779869 | MGnify/ENA primary metagenome ERZ779869 (study PRJEB29588, sample SAMEA2154620) | human gut metagenome | biome: human gut; feature: human-associated habitat; material: faeces | place: Denmark | collected 2008/2010 ... | reverse complement strand
CGCTGACCGAAAAGGTTCTTACGACCTTTGGCAGCCCATTCATCTACATGCTCCGCCATTGGTGATGATGGAGTAATAGGGTAGATAGCAGCAACCTCAGTAAACATGTAGCTTACGTGTGCGGCAGCTGTGTTACCATCACAAGTGATAAATTTTTTCTCTTTAGCCATTTTACTTTTAGATAAATATTAAAAATGTTTTGTATTTAATTCATTCTTATTCTAATGTTGAGTGTTGAATGTTGAGTGTTGAGTTAGGCTTGCGCCCTTATGTGTCTTCATGCTGATGCCGTTAGGCAATTCTACATTCAACACTCCACATTCAACATTCCCTAATATAGGAAACCCAGAAGCCATAACGGAATCCTGTTATCCTTGCCTACCTCGGTATTGTATCGGGCGTAGATGATGTCGGGATTGTTGCGCACCTTGTTTGGAGATTGCGCATCGCAGATTCTGAACTTCTTCTTACCATCTACAATGAAGTAGTGGTCCTTGCCGGTCTGGCTTACCTTGTGGTCTTTCCAAACCGAGTTGACGAAGAATGTTTCCATCACCTCCTGCTTGTCTATCTTGATAGGATAGATGGCGTACATCAGGTTGGAGTTGTGCATCATCACCTTGGATGGTTTCTTTGGAAACTCCTGCCCGGTAGGGTAAATCATGTTGATGAGTCGCGCATCAGCAAGATACTTGATGTAGTTCATTACCGTAGCTCTGCTGGTGTTGATCTCTTCGGCAAGCTGGCTCACGTTGGGAGCCTTGGCACCTTCTACAGCTAGCTGATAGAAGAGCCGCTTGATCTTGGTGAGATATTTCAGTTCGATTTGCTTGATGAGGAGGATGTCTACCTCGGTCATCATGTTCATTGTCTTTAGTAGATTCTCTGTGAAGTTGCGATTCTCCAGGAAGAATGGATAGAATCCATGGTGCAAGTAGTCCTGGAAGTATTTCATCGGGCTCACCTTAGGCAGTATCTGCTTGATGATGTGCTCGTGATTGCGCAAGATTTCATCGAGTGTATATGGCTGGAAACTGTTGCCAGTCTGCAGGTTGATAAACTCTCTGAAAGAGAAGCCTCGCAAATTATAGCTTTTCACGATTCCATTGAGCTCAGGATTCTCTTCCTTCAGTCTCATCACGCTGGAACCTGTGAACACGATTCTTAACTCTGGATAGAGGTCGTAGCATTTGCGCAGCTCCTTGCTCCAGTCCGACTGCTTGAAGACCTGGTCGATGAGAAGGGTTCTGCCGCCGTGGCGAACAAAGTCACCTGCTAAATCTGCGATTCCTCTGCTTTGAAAATAGAAATTGTTCATATTCACATACAGACACTTGCGGTCAGTAGGGCCAAAGTGCTCCTTGGCATATTGAAGGAGGAATGTAGACTTTCCTACACCGCGTGTTCCCTTTATGCCAATCAAACGGTCGCTCCAGTCGATTTCGTCCATCAGAGTGCGTCTTACTGGTGCGTCCGTATGCTCTACGAGGTATGTATGTGTTCTGAAGAATGCTTCTTCCATGAGTTTATATCGTTTCTAATTGTTTTTACGATGCAAAGGTAATTAAATATTTCTAATTTGCAAACTCTAGATAGCAAAAAGTAACTTTTTTTTCATTATTTAGCACTTGTCTAAGTAAAAATGGGGATTTTCTGCCCTTTTTTGCACTTTTCTTTATATCTTTGCACCATGAAGTTACATATTTTCAATCCAGAACATGATTTGGCTTTGGCTGCAAATCTGAAACAGTTCACCGCGCCTCATGCGGGTAGACAACTTAGAAGTGATCTTGCTTTCATTCCGGCTCTTTGGGCGGAAGAGGGCGATCTCGTACTTGTGGATGATATTGATTTTGCGAAGAACAGAGTGCGCCATTTTGGGGCTGAACTGAACAGCAAGGTTGAGTTCATCACCAAGCCTCAGCTGAAGCATCTGCTCAAGACGGAATTTCTGGACAGTGTTCATCCCTGGGGATGGAACCTGTCGCTGAAAGGTGAGTTGGAGCGTTTGGGAATTCCGGAGATTATGTTGCCGACTGATGCTGTATTAAATAAGGTACGCGAGGTGAGCAGCAGGCAATGGGCTGCCCTTCATCTGCAGCGTGGCGTGGAATATGTTACTGAGACGGCTCGCGTCAAAGAACTCATTCTCCAGCACGGCAAAGCTGTTGTCAAGGCTCCCTGGAGCTGTAGCGGGAGGGGAGTGAAATATGTGAGTGCTGAGGACTTCAGGACTGCAGGAGATTATCCTACCTTCGAAAGATGGGTGGCAAACATGATTTATCATCAGGGCGGCGTAACCGTAGAACCCCTATATAATAAGGTGAGAGATTTTGCCATGGAGTTTGAAATGAAAGATGGCAAGGCGCTCTATCGCGGTCTTTCGCTCTTCGATACAATCAAGAATGCCTATTCGGGCAATGTGCTCTGCTCTGAAGATGATAAGGTGGAAATGATGAAACCGCTCATTAGCGAGGCGCAGCTTGCCGAAATCAGACAGCGCATCATCGAGGTAATGGAGCCGGCGCTGAAGGATATTTACAGTGGTCCGTTCGGCGTTGACATGATGATCTGCACGAAAGGGGAGAAGGATGAATTCTGCGAGGCTGTGCTGAATCAGGAAGGTGAGGACGTAAACAGAACCGGTCTGGGCGTGGTTCCTTGCATCGAAATCAATCTGCGCAGAACGATGGGTCATGTGGCAATAGATCTATACGAACATCTTGTGGCTAATTCGAGCAATGAGATGAAGACCAACAGGACGAACATCATGCGCGTGGAATATGATGGAAACAGATATCATCTCAGAATAAAGCCTGGCAGACCTTCTGAAGAGGCACCGCTGCATTGATTTTTTTGTAAAGAACATAGATGTTCTTTGTTAAGAAATAGTAAAATCGGCTTTTCCCGTGCAAGGGTTAGCCGATTTTTCATTTTATCTTCAGAACTCACGATTCAGATTCCGATTCGGGAACTGCCTTTTAAAAGAGGAACAGTCCTTTGGGTCAGGAGCGTTGAGTCATTAAAATGAACCAATAAATTAGAGAAATATGAACAAGAAAGTATTTAGTGCAGCTATTTTAGCTTCAGCTGCAATGGCAATGACTTCTTGCAGCTCAAGCAAGAATGCACAGAATGAGAACGCAACAAAGGCTGAGAAGATAACGGAGGCAGAAGCTGCCCGTCCGTCGGCAGATGAGGAAATGGACGAGAGTTATCTTATCCTCTCAGAGGCTCAGCAGAACATCGTGAAGAAGAATAATGATTTCGCTTTCAGACTCTATCAGCAGATCAGCGGCATGGATTCTGAGGTGGTTTCGCCAATGAGCATCGCCTATCTGATGGGAATGCTTGCGAATGGTGCCGACGGCAAAACTCAGCAGGAGATTCTGAAGGCAATCGGTTGCGAGGGCGTGAGCGTGAAGGAACTCAACGACTGTTATAAGGCGCTGATGCTTTCGGCTGGCAAGCTCGACAAGCAGACAACCGTAAATATAGCCAACTTTATCGCCATCAACAAGAATTTCACATTGAACAGCGATTTCGCTCGTACCGTAGCCGATTCTTATCAGGCTGGCGTTGAGAGCATGGACTTTACCAATTCTAAATCTGCCACTCGCATTAATGACTGGTGCAAGAAGCAGACTAAAGGAATGATTCCTAGCATCATCGACCAGGTAGACCCAGCAGCCGTTTCTTACCTTCTGAATGCTATTTATTTTAATGGAATCTGGCAGGAGAAGTTTGATGCGAAAAACACTAGACTTGAGAACTTCAGCGGTTACACCCGCGATATTAAGAAGGTGAACATGATGCACCAGAACAAGAAGTTTGCCTATACTGAAAATGATATGTTGCAGGCTGTAGAACTGCCATACGGAAATGGATGTTATCAGATGACCGTTCTTCTTCCTAAGGCTGGCAAGAGCATCAGCGAGGTGATGAAGGAGATGGATGCTGATAAACTTCAGAAGTTGAGTAATGACATGGACCGTTGCCAGGTAGATTTAAAATTCCCTAAGTTTACCACAGAGATGGATTTGTCGCTCAACCAGATTATCAGTAAATTGGGAGCTCCAAGCATCTTCCAGCCAGGCACGGCAGATTTCAGCCGTTTTGCCAATGGCAGCTTCTACGTATCGAAGATGTTGCAGAAGGCAAAGATTGAGGTAAGCGAGCGTGGAACCAAGGCTGCTGCCGTAACAGCTGCTGTGATGCTGACCTCACTGGGTCCTCACGAGATGAAGCGTGTAGAGTTTCATGCCAACCGTCCATTCGTTTATTTCATTACAGAACGTAACAGTGGCGCCATTCTCTTCATGGGTCAGTTCCTGGGAGAATAATAACAGAGAATTTGCAGGTTCTTAAAACTAGAAAAGCGAAAGCCAAGTCCGTAATCCGGAATCTGGCTTTCGCTTTTTATTTCGCTTAATTCACTTGTTTACTCCTGAAACTTTTCAATGAACTCATCCTCAGTAATGATTGGAATATTGAGTTCATGGGCTTTCTTATTTTTCGAACTCTGCGAAGCTGCATCGTTGTTAATCAGGAAGTTAGTGCTCTTGCTCACACTTCCCGTAACCTTGCCGCCCTGGCTTTCAATATAAGCCTTCAGCTCGTTGCGGTTCTTGTAATGATGCACATCTCCGGTTACGACGAAAGTCAGCCCTTGGCATTTGTCTCCCGTTTCTACAGGCTCCTGCTCCTCGATAATCAGCTCGGACAGCAGATGCTGCACATGCTGGAAATGAATATCGTCCTTGAACCAGGCGATAAACTTGGCACTCTTTTCAGGTCCAATACCATCAATGCTTGCAAACTCATCATCGAACATGCTCAGGCGCGCCGTTTCTATCAGTTCCTTCACCTTGTAACGGCTGAGCAGTTTTTTAGCCACATCGCCGCCGCAGAGCGGAATATTCAAAGCGTAGAGCAGATGACGACCGTCAGTATGGCGGCTTTTCTCTACACTCTCCAGAAGATTGCTTACGCTCTTCTTGCCAAATCCTTCGAAACAGGAAATCTCGAACGCATAATTCTTCAGTTTGTAGAAATCTGCATATTCCCTGATAAAACCATGATTGATGAATTTCCAGACAGTCTGTTCTGAGATTCCATCAATATTGATTCCTTCCTTGCTGACGAAGCGGGCAAATTTCTTAAGTTGTTTGGCTGGGCAGGCTGCATTGGTGCAATGGAGAGTCTTGGTGCCGCTCTCACTCTCGCGCACTACGGCTGGCGCATGGCAAACCGGACATTCGTTGGGAATGACAAAACTCCCCACAACCTCTGTAATATTGATTACCTTCGGGATAATCTTATTGGCCTTGATGACCTGCAGTCTGGTTCCCTTGTCACCAATGCCCAGACGCTCGCATTCGCTTACATTGCAGAGCGAGGCACGCTGCACGGTGGTTCCTTCTAGTTCTACCGGTTTGAAAACAGCTACAGGCGTGATGGTGCTGGCTGCGCACGACCATTCGATGTGGTCGAGTACGGTGTCAGCATGTTCATCTTGCCATTTAAAGGCAAATCCTGCCCTCGTAGCGTGGTGGCCTGTAACCGACCCAGTAGCTGCATAAGCCGTATCATCGTAGCAAATCACCAGTCCGTCTACCGGGAAAGGATTCTTCTTGCTTGTCACCTTCTCCGTAAACTTGTCTATTTCCAGCTGGATATTTTCTGTGGTAGGGTGGTCAATACGCTCACGTTCTACAGGATTCATTCCCAGGTCTTTCAGCATCTGCATGCGTTCGCCCCATGAAGTAAGTTCCCGCTCAGTATAAACCAGGGTGAACGGAATCCATTGGATGTGGCGCTGCTTCACCTCTTCAATATCCTTCAGCGTGAGTGAGCCTGAAGCGAGGTTTCGTGGATTGGCGTAATCGCCTTCGCTTTCGATGATGAACTGTTCGAAATCAGCATACGAAATGACAGCTTCTCCTCTGACTACAAGATGTCCTTTCTCTGAAATGGTAGCAGGAATGCCTGAAATGGCTGGAGCCAAGTGGGTAATGTTGGTGCCGATGTGTCCATTACCGCGGGTAACGATTTTGGTGAGTTTTCCGCCGTCATAGGTTACTACGAGGGTCAGTCCGTCCAGTTTCCATGAAATCCAGATAGGGCGGTCTTCTGCCCATTTTACAAGATCACTTACCTGTTTGGTCTTTGCCAGAGAGAGGGCGGCAAATTCATGCTCCTCTTTCTTTCCTACGATAGAATCTTCTGACACGCGATTAGTTGGGGAGTCAGGCAGAATTTCGCCTGTTTCCTCTTCCAATCTCTTGAGCTGGTCGAAAAGGGCGTCCCACTCATAGTCGGTCATGAGTTCGCCTTTTCCGTTATAATAACTATCCGAAGCTTGGTTGAGTTTTTCAACCAAGCTCTTCATCTGCAATAGTTTCTCTTCCATAATGAATGTTTGAGGATGTTAATCAAATGTTGTGTTTTTCGATGGCAAGAAATTATTCTGCAGGTTCCATGGCTATGGAGAGTTTTTCAAAGGCGAAACGCTGACCTCTGTTTCCTCCATAGTTTACACGTCCGCAGATGCAGAAACCCATCGAAGACAGGAGGTTAATCATCGGCGTGTTGTCAAAGTTGGTGTCAACCTTGATGCTAGGTATTTTTTCTACCTCGCACATGCTGTTCACCTTACTGATGAAAATACGCGCTAAACCTTCACGCTGGAAACTAGGCAACGTGGCAAAGCGATGTATTACATAATAATCGCCATCAGTAATCCAGTTGCCTACTAATTTCTTATATTTGGGTTCACCATTCAATATGACTGCTCCATAGACAACTACCTCTTCATTTACTGTCAGAACGAAGGCATTGCCATTTTCTATGTCTTTTCTGATGTCTTTTTCTGATGGATATTCCTCAGTCCATTGATGACGTCCCGATTCTATCATACTTTGGCGAGCCTGGTCGATGACTTTCCAACAAGCAGCAAAGTCCTTTATATACGCCGGTCTGAAGTTTGTCTTCATATTAATTACGCTTTTATTATTCGGGTGCAAAATTAACAAAAAAAAACGAATTAAACTAAAAAACGGAGGAAAAACTTCACTTTTTTTGTTCGTTTTCCTCCGTTTTTCTTGTTTGCTGCTCATTTTGAGCGGTTTTTTCTTAGCTTTTTGCTAGGAAGCCGGGTGAATAAGATTCTACGCCAAACACTTGTCGAGCTCAGCAATGATAGCATCTTTCTGTTCCTTGATATGCTGACCGATGAATACGATTTTTATCATGCGGTCGCCCAATTCCTGGTCCCATTCCTTCTGCAGCTGTGGGTTATTCAACAAGACCTGGGCGAGTTCGCTTTTCGGCATGGTAGCCAACCATTGGCCAGCCTGCTTTACAGTCTTCTGCTTGCCTGCCTGTTCGAACACGTAGCACATGTCGCGCTCATCATCGAAATAGCAGATTCCCTTGGCGCGAACCACGTCTCTAGGCCATTTTCTTGCGACGAAATCATCGAAGAGACCCAGGTCGAAAGGCTTGCGACGATAGTAAACGAAGGTGCCGATTCCGTATTCCTCAACTTCTCCGCCTTCATGATCATGATCATGGTCGTGATGATGGTGATGATGATGTTCATGTTCGTCTTCCTCGTCTTCCTTGTCATGATCGTGATGATGGTGATGATGTTCATGTGCTTCTTCTACATCATCTTCTTCATGCTCTTCGTTTCTTTCTGATTCAATCTCCTGAATCCAACCGGCTGAAGTGGCTACGGTTTCCCAATCAAACTTCTTGGTATTGACGATCAGATTCAAGTCAACGTCACCATAGTTGCATTCAAAGATTTCTGCCTTAGGCTGGATGGCACGGATAATCTGCTTAAGGTGCTCCAGTTCCTTAGGTTCAACCTCTGCAGCCTTGTTCAGAAGAATGATGTTACAGAACTCAATCTGCTGGATGACGAGCGAAGCTAGATCTTCCTCATCCATATTCTTCTTCATCAGGTCGCTGCCGTTGGAGAATTCATCCTTCATGCGCAAAGCATCTACTACGGTAACGATGCTGTCAAGGCGCAGAATGCCATTCTCGATGTACTGAGGACCGAGGGATGGGATAGAGCAGATGGTCTGTGCAATAGGAGCAGGCTCGCAGATTCCGGAAGCCTCGATGACAATGTAATCGAAACGCTTCATGTCTACGATTTCCTTGAGCTGTTCTACCAGGTCCATCTTCAATGTGCAGCAGATGCAACCATTCTGGAGAGAAACAAGCGAATCGTCTTTCTGACCTACTACGCCACCTTTTTCTATCAGGGCTGCATCAATATTGACTTCACCAATATCGTTGACGATGACGGCAAATTTAATACCTTTTTCGTTAGCTAAAATCTTGTTGAGAAGGGTTGTCTTTCCACTACCCAGGTAGCCTGTCAAAAGCAATACAGGCACTTCCTTCTTTGCGTTCATATTAAAATATTTTAATGTTATACTTCTTAGACCCCCAGTCTGCTGATAATGCTGCTTTCTCGGGCAGCTGTCATCTGGCAGCCTGACGGTTTTGCGAAACTGCAAAGATTGTGCCACACCTTATTTTTTGCCATCTTTTTTTCCTACACCCTTTTTTGTCAGTTATCTTGTGTTATTTTTAGGTTATATTTCATGTTTTTCTCATTTTTCTTTGGTGGTTTCAACTAGAAATAGTATATTTGCAGAGAAAATCTGTTTCAAACAGCACATAAACTTAATGAATAAACATAATATACATAAGTTAAGATGAAAAAGTTTAAGGTTTTAGTTCTGACGGTTGTGGCAGTCCTTGCGCTGTCATCTTGCGGCACTACTCAGACGGTGCCTCTGACCGGTCGCACTCATCGCATCTCTGTATCCGATGAGCAGGTTCTCAGTCTGTCTAATCAGGAATACACAAAGTACATGGCTTCTGCCAAGAAGTCGACCAATGCAGCCAATACGGCGATGGTTCAGCGAGTAGGAAAAAGACTTGCCAATGCTGTTGAACTCTATTTGAAGCAGAATGGATTTGAAGCCGACGTGAAGAATTATTCATGGGAATTCAACCTGGTACAAGATAAGTCTGCCAATGCATTCTGTATGCCTGGCGGTAAAATCGTGGTTTATGAAGGACTTTTGCCTTACACTCAGAATGAAACCGGTTTGGCAATCGTTTTGGGTCACGAAATAGCTCATGCTGTGGCTAAACATAGTGCTGAGCAGCTCACCAAGCAGCAGAATCAGCAAACCGGCACAAGTATCCTGGGAACTGTATTGAACCAGACAGTAGGTAATGGTGTAGGTAATGTGGCAAGTGCAGTTGCCGGACAGTATTTCTCATTCCGCAATCTGAAGTATTCCCGTGATAATGAAACCGAGGCAGATTACATGGGGCTTATCTTCGCTGCCATGGCTGGTTACGATCCTCAGCAGGCCATTCCTTTCTGGAAGAGAATGTCACAGGGCTCAAGCAGCAATCAGAGTGATATTTTCAGTGATCACCCTTCAGACGCCAAGCGTATTGCTGCCTTGCAGAATGAAATGCCTACTGCGCTGAAGTATTATAAACCTCAGACAACTTATAAGGTAGGTTCTACGAGCAAGACTTCTACAACCAAGAAGACCAGTAGAAAAAAGAAGACTACAACCCGCAGAAAATAAGGAATTTTCCGAATCTCTCGAATCTGAAGAATCAAATTAAAATAGTTAAGTATGGAGTATTTATCTCATAACCTTTGGCTGGTATGGACGTCGGTGATGTTCATCTGCCTCATCTTAGAGTTGTCTTCCGGCGATTTCTATGTTACTTGTTTTGCCATTGGTGCGCTCATCAGCATTCCTGTGGCATTAGTAGGAGCACCTTTCTGGGTGCAGGTAGTGGTTTGGGCTATCTGCTCTATGCTTAGCATCTGGTTGGTTCGTCCGCATCTGCTGAAATCGCTACACAAGGGTGGGGAAGACCGCCGCAGTAACGCCGATGCGCTGGCAGGACAGATAGGGGAAGTGACCGAGATGATTCCTGCCGGAGGATATGGTAGAGTGAAGCTGGATGGAGATGATTGGAAAGCGGAAGCTCCGCATCTTGCCGAACCGCTTGCTGTAGGCGATAAGGTTCGAATCTTAGGTCACGAATCTATCATCCTCAAGGTAGAAAAAGTTTAGGAAGGAAAAGTTTAGAGTCAACATTATTCACTTAATCGTATAAACATCATGAACATAGGAATTTATGTGCTGGTGGCTCTAGTAGCACTTGCACTCGTAGTGGTTAAGAAAACCATCGTCATCATCCCTCAAAGTGAGACGAAAATCATAGAGCGTCTCGGACGATATTTTGCTACGCTCAAGCCGGGTATTAATATCATCATTCCTTTCATTGACCATGCCAAGGATATTGTGTCTATGAGAAACGGAAGATACGTTTATACAAACAGCATCGACCTTCGTGAACAGGTTTATGACTTCGACCGTCAGAATGTAATCACTAAGGATAATATCCAGATGCAGATAAATGCGTTGCTCTATTTCCAGATTGTGGACCCATTCAAGAGTGTGTATGAAATCAACAATCTGCCAAATGCCATAGAGAAACTGACCCAAACTACCTTGCGTAATATAATAGGTGAGATGGAACTTGACCAGACTCTTACCTCCCGCGATACGATTAACACCAAACTCCGTGCAGTTTTGGATGATGCAACCAATAAGTGGGGAATCAAGGTAAACCGAGTAGAGTTGCAGGATATTACACCTCCTGAGAGTGTGCTCCAGGCGATGGAAAAGCAGATGCAGGCAGAACGCAACAAGCGTGCTACCATCCTGACTTCTGAAGGTGAGAAGGAAAAGCAACGTCTGCTCTCAGAAGGTGAGAAGGTTGCCATCGTGAACAAGGCTGAGGCTGCCAAACAGCAGGCTATCCTGAATGCAGAAGGTGAGGCTACTGCCCGCATCCGTAAGGCTGAGGCCGAGGCTATTGCCATTCAGAAGATTACGGAAGCTGTAGGACAGAGTACGAATCCAGCCAACTATCTCCTGGCTCAGAAATACATCAGCATGATGCAGGAAGTGGCTCAGGGTAAGGATAATAAGGTGGTTTATCTGCCATACGAGGCAACCAATCTCTTGGGTTCTATAGGAGGAATCAAAGACCTTTTCAAGGGATAAAGACCTCTGAGTCAATGGATAATGCCCTTAGGCTCAAGATTGGCTCAAAAAATAAAGCACTCTGAATATCAGTAAACTGCAAGTTCAGTAAGTAAAAATATAAAACAGGATAAAAATGAAGAAAATCTGTATCGTTGCAGGTGCAAGACCTAACTTTATCAAGGTTGCGCCCGTAATTAGAGCAATTCGTAATGCTCAGGAAGCTGGTAACGAAATCAGCTATCAGTTGGTTTACACAGGAAAAGAGGATGACCCGACACTGGAATCTTCTCTTTTCGATGACTTAGGCATTCAGAAACCGGATGCTTATCTCGGCGTAGACTGTCCAAACATGAACGAACTTACCGGACAGGTGATGGGTCAGTTTGAGCGCTATCTGCAGCAGAATGCTACAGATGTTGTCATTGTGGTTGATGATCTGGCTTCAACCATGGCTGTGGCTATTGTTACCAAAAAGCAGGGTGTGCAGCTTGCTCATATTGCAGCAGGAACTCGCAGTTTTGACATTACCATGCCAAAGGAAATCAACCGTCTGGTGATTGATGGCTTGTCAGATATTCTCTTTACCGCTGGCATTTCAAACAACAGCATCGCCAACAAGGAAGGTGCAGAATTGTCTAAGGTTTACATGGTAGGAAATGTGCTTATCGACAACATCCGCTTCCTTCAGTCTAAAATGCAGCGTCCGGAAGTCATGGACGAGTTTCATCTGAAAGAAGGCGAATATATGGTTTTGACCTTGAACCGCAAGGCCATCGTCAATAACATTGATGAGATGAAATCGCTCATTTCTGTCATAGATGAAGAGGCGCGCCAGGCTGGAGTGAAGGTGATTGCTCCGCTTCGAGGTAAAGCCTTGGGCTTCGTGCTCGCATTCAAGGCTTATCAGGAAGAGAGTAATCATCAGAGTGGAATCCAGGTGGTTCAGCCGCTCGATTATCTGTCGTTTGCTTATCTTACAGCCCACGCCAAAGGTGTGATTACCGATTCGGGTAATGTGGCTGAAGAAGCTACCTTCAATGGGGTTCCTTGCATTACGCTCAACAGCTATACTGAGCATATTGAAACCGTAAAGGTGGGTACAAACGAATTGGTTGCTGAAGATCCGGAGTTACTGAAGCAATCTATGCAGAAACTTCTGAAGGGTGAATGGAAGAAAGCGGGCATTCCTGACAGATGGGATGGCCGCTCAGCAGAAAGAATAGTCCAGATTCTCGCTGAATAGAATCTAAACTCATAGCGTATAATCTCATGGAGAGAGATGATGCTATGTAAACTGATTCTTTTCAGAATAAACTTAGAGGTTCACTTCAATATGATTATATTGAAAAGTGAACCTCTTTCTTTTTATGCTTTATCTTTTTCTTAATCCTTTTCAGGCGCCTTTGGCACAGGATAGTCGTATTGCTTGAAATAGGCTGGCGTCTTATTATCATACCATACTCCTTCTACGTTTAAGCCGATAGAGAAAGTCTTTTTGGAATTAGTGTATCTTACACCGGCTCCTAAAACGTTGGCGCCAGGTACTCCCATTCCGTAGCCACCCGGCATGATTCCTCTTCCCATACCCCAAGGATACATTCCGTAGCCCCAAGGCGAATAGCCGTAGGGACCATAGCCATAACCGCCATAACGGCCGTAAAGAGAATTGTAATTGTTGGCTACACTAAGCTGACCGTAAACGTAAGCCTCCCAATGCTCATTAAACTGGTAGCCCAGAATGCCGTAGACTCCACCGTCATGATAACTGTCTCCACCATAGTTTACGTTGTTGATATAAGTGCCCAGAGCCAACCAAAGTTTGTTGTCTTTGGTGAGTGGCGTCAGGTAGGTTGCATCGATGGTCTGGGTGAAACCGCCTCTGTGAGGCACATTCTTGCCGAATGTAGCAAAGGCAGAAAGATCTACCGAGAGATTCAATCCCTTGTGCAGCCCCCAGCCATAGCCCAACGGATAACTCAAGCTGTTGGTAAGGTTGGAGATGGGATTATTATAATAGGTGCTGTCTAGCGAAACATCACCCAGTAATCCGTTTTTGCCGAGAGTTTCTTTCTTATCTGATAGTCGGGCAGGAGTCATATATGCATTCTTCACCGGTTTTCCCTGATAAATCATAGGTTTTCCTGCCTGGTAAACCGTATCGCCAGGCAGCAACCATTCTTCACGCGGACTGTCCGGACTGTGCAATGGTCCGAAGCTTATCTGTTGCTGTGCACTTGCTTCTGTAGTGAGGAATGTGCAAAAAGCGATGATAATATATATTTTTTTCTTCATAATTGATTGCATTTTCTGTCTTCTGCTGCAAAGATATGAAGAATGTATGAAACAAAGGAACTTTTCCCGCATAAAAAATCAATTTTTTAGAATAAAATCATTATCTTTGCATCCGATAACATAAATAGATGTAAAATTATACAAAAATATGAAGAAGATCATCAGATTATTGACACTCGCTCTTCTTACGGTGCCTGTTATGACATTCGCTCAGAGTGAAGGCAATCAGAACACATCAGAACCAGCCGGAAAAGTTGTGGCGTCTAAGACCGATTCTCTGCTCGACTGGGAAACACCGCACGATCCAACTTGCCCTCAGGTGTTGCTGGAAACTACGATGGGTAACATTCTCGTGTCTCTCTACAACGATACTCCCAAGCATCGGGATAATTTCCTGAAACTTGTCAATTCGGGCTATTATGACGGTTGCATCTTTCAGCGTGTCATCAAGAATTTCATGATTCAGGGTGGCGATTATTCATGCAGAAAGGTGAACATGAAAAAGCCGCAGAAGTTTGATGTAAACTATACGGTTCCGGCAGAAATCATCTATCCTAAATATTATCATAAGCGCGGACAGCTCTGTGCTGCTCGCGAAGGAGATGATGAAAATCCGGTCAAAGCTTCGGCGTCTACTGATTTCTACATCACCTGGGGCAGAAATTTTTCTCCCCGGCAGATGGAATATTATGTAGAAAAACTGAAACGGGACGGCAAGTATTACGCCATTCCTTCAGAACAGTTGCAAAAGGGCTACATCAAGCATGGTGGTGTTCCTCACCTTGACAACGGCTACACTGTATTCGGAGAGGTGCTTGAAGGCATGGATGTGGTTGATAAGATTCAGAATGTGGCTACCGATAAGGCGAACAACGACAGACCTCTCACGGATGTCATCATCCTGAAAGCCAAGCAGATGAAGTAACTTTCGGATGGTAAACTGAAGAAATAAGTAACTGAGCCCATTAAAAGGGAAAAATCGATAAGTAAAAATATTAAATACGAGAAAAATGAAGTCATTAAAGGAATTATATAGAATAGGTAAGGGGCCATCGAGCAGTCATACGATGGGGCCTCAGCGTGCAGCCAAACTTTTTCTGGAGCGTTGCCCTAACGCTTCTTATTATGAAGTAACCCTCTATGGAAGTCTGGCTGCTACAGGTAAGGGACACATGACTGATGTGGCAATAGAAGAAGTGCTCAAACCTCATAAAACAGTGAATATTATCTGGCAGCCACAGACTTTCCTGCCTTATCATCCCAACGGAATGAAATTTGTGGGCAAGGATCTGAACGGCGATATTATCGATGAATGGACCGTTTACAGTATTGGTGGAGGAGCCATATCAGATGGTACTGCCGGCAACCAAGAGCTGGGCGCCAAGGATGTTTATGATCTGAACAAGCTAGCCGACATCAAGCAATGGTGCTATGATAACGGACGCTCATTCTGGGAGTATGTTGAGAAATGCGAATCGGAAGATATCTGGGATTATCTCGACATGGTTTGGCAAACGATGAAGCAGAGCATCAGGAATGGTTTGGACCATGAAGGTGTTTTGCCGGGTCCGCTGAAGCTACAGCGTAAGGCTGCCACCTATTATATAAAGGCGAAGGGTTACCGTGCTTCCCTGCAGAGCCGCGGCTTGGTTTATGCTTATGCGCTGGCTGTGAGCGAAGAGAATGCTTCGGGTGGCACCATTGTTACAGCTCCTACCTGTGGCGCCTGTGGTGTATTGCCAGCAGTACTCTACCACATGTTTACTTCTCATGATATGAGTGAACAGCGCATCTTGAGAGCCTTGGCTACAGCCGGATTGGTAGGCAACATCGTAAAGCAGAATGCTTCTATCAGTGGTGCTGATGTAGGTTGCCAGGGCGAGGTAGGTGTTGCCTGCGCCATGGCTTCGGCTGCAGCCTGCCAGCTTTTCGGAGGCAGTCCGGCTCAGGTAGAATATGCTGCCGAAATGGGATTGGAGCATCATCTCGGAATGACCTGCGACCCGGTTTGCGGACTGGTTCAGATTCCTTGCATCGAGCGAAATGCCTTTGCTGCCGCCCGAGCTTTGGATGCAGACCTCTACGCTTCCTTCTCAGATGGCCATCATACCGTATCTTTCGACCGTGTAGTTGAAGTAATGCGACAGACGGGTCATGACCTACCTTCGCTTTACAAGGAAACAAGCGAAGGCGGTTTGGCAAAGGGATTTCCAAGAGACATTTAGTCATAAAATGCTTCGCTGAATCATAAAATGTTTTTCAGCTATTTTATTCTGTTTGGTAAGAGGGCTTTTATTTTGGCACGCTATTTGTAAGTCCCCTTGCCAAACAATAATAAAGTAAATACGAATAAAAACATTTTATATTATGGCACAGAAAGGTAATATTGGTGTAACGACAGAGAACATTTTCCCTGTCATCAAGAAATTCTTATATTCAGATCACGACATCTTCCTCCGCGAGATGGTTTCAAACGCCGTAGATGCTACACAGAAGTTGAAGACTCTTGCAGCTCAGGGCGATTTCAAGGGCGAGATAGGCGACACAACCGTTCGTGTCTCTCTCGATGAGAAGGCTGGAACCTTGACTATCAGCGACCATGGTATAGGTATGACTGAGGAGGAAATCGATAAATATATCAACCAGATTGCATTCTCAGGCGTAACTGACTTCCTCGATAAGTATAAGGAGAATGCCAACGCCATCATCGGCCACTTCGGTCTCGGCTTCTATTCTTCTTTCATGGTAGCCAGCAAGGTAGAAATCATCACTAAGAGCTACAAAGAGGGAAGCAAGGCTGTAAAGTGGAGCTGCGATGGTTCACCTGCTTTCGAAATCGAAGATGCAGACAAGGCTGAGCGTGGTTCAGACATCATCCTCCATATTGCTGATGATTGCAAGGAATTCCTGCAGAAGAACAAGATTGAGGAACTTCTGAACAAGTACTGCAAGTTTATGGCAGTGCCTGTTGCTTTCGGCAAGAAGACCGAATGGAAGGACGGCAAGAATGTGGAGACTGATGAGGATAACATTATTAATAATGTGGAGCCTCTCTGGACCAAGGCTCCTAGCACACTGAAGGATGAGGACTACAAGAAGTTCTATCACACCCTTTATCCGATGCAGGACGACCCGTTGTTCTGGATTCATCTGAATGTAGACTTCCCATTCAATCTCACGGGTATTCTCTACTTCCCACGCATCAAGAGCAGCATCGACATGCAGCGCAACAAGATTCAGCTCTATTGCAACCAGGTGTTCGTAACCGACCAGGTAGAAGGCATTGTACCAGAATTCCTCACATTGCTTCATGGTGTAATCGATTCACCGGACATTCCGCTGAACGTAAGCCGCAGCTACCTGCAGAGCGACAGCAACGTGAAGAAGATTTCTACCTACATCACCAAGAAGGTAGCCGATCGTCTGAACTCTATCTTCAAGGAGAACCGCAAGGAGTTTGAAGAGAAATGGGATGATCTCAAGATCTTCATCAACTACGGAATGCTCTCTCAGGAAGATTTCTACGAGCGCGCAAAGGACTTCGCACTTCTGAAAGATGTTGAGGGCAAGTACTTTACTTTCGAGGAGTACAAGACGCTGATTAAGGACAACCAGACCGATAAGGACGGCAACCTGGTTTATCTCTATGCCAACAATAAGGAAGAGCAGTATTCTTATATAGAGGCTGCCAAGCAGAAGGGTTATTCTGTACTCCTGATGGAAGGTCAGCTCGATACGCCGATGGTAAACATGCTGGAGCAGAAGCTGGAGAAGAGCCGCTTTACACGTGTTGACGCCGACATCATCGACCGCCTCATCGTGAAGGAAGATGCTAAGAAGACCGATTTGAGCAAAGAGCAGTCTGACAACTTGACAGAAGTATTCCGCTCTCAGATGCCTCAGCTCGACAAGACAGAATTCTTTGTTGAGATTCAGGCTTTGGGCGAACAGAACCAGCCAGTGCTCATCACTCAGAACGAGTACATGCGCCGTATGAAGGTGATGAGCCAGTTCCAGGCAGGCATGAACTTCTACGGTCAGATGCCAGACAGCTACAACATCGTACTGAACTCAGACCATGCTCTGGTAAAGAAGGTATTGGAAGATGCTGAGGCCAACACTGCTGAAACATTGAAGCCAATCCTTGCAGAAATCAAGGGTCAGGAAGCTCGCCTTGCCGTACTCCATCAGGAGCAGAACAAGAAGAAGCCTGAAGAGATTACCCAGCAGGAGAAGGATGATGTTCACAATACAGAGAAGGCCATCAGCGATGAGAAGGCTAAGCGCAACGAAATCATCTCGGGCTATGCTAAGAACAACAACATTGTTCACCAGCTCATCGACCTCGCCCTGCTTCAGAATGGTATGTTGAAGGGTGCTTCGCTCGACGCATTCCTCAAGAGAAGCGTTGACATGATTAAGTAATCCAACCTGTAAAAAGGTTTGAATTAAGAAATAAAACTTTGCGATGCGTAACATTTCATGTTACAAATTGTTTCTATCATATGTGCTAAATGTTTCAAAACGAACATTTAGCACATTTTTTTTCGCTTTCCTTTGGTGGCTTTCCTTTTTTTTATTACCTTTGCAATATCGATAAACGAAAAACATGATTAAAAAAATCGCCATCATGGAACAAACAAATTCAAATTACAGCATTATTGCTGATTATTACTCTGAACACTACAACGAGCTGAAGTTGTATGTCATGTCCCGTTCGCTTCCGGCAGACGAGGCTGAAGACATCGTGCAGAATACTTTTGTGCGATTACTTCGAGGCGATAAGATGATTACGCCTGTTACTTTACCTTGTTTTGTATACACCATTGCCAAGAATCTGATTATCGATTATTACCGGCGCAAGCATAAGATAGAGGAGTATGAACACTTCCTGGGAGCTAGTGACTGGATGGGAAGATATGATGTTGATGGCGAATCTGTTTTCTCTGCCCAGCAGACCAACGAGATCCTGGAGCGTGGCATTGCCCGGCTCACAGAGAAGAGAAGCAAGGTTTACCGCCTGAATCTCTTCGAAGGAATGCAGGTGAGCGAGATTGCCCAAAGTCTGAACCTCGGATATAAAGCGGCTGAGAATCGTCTGACTCTGGCTAGAAAAGAAATAAGAGATTATATGAAAAAAGAGTTGGCTAGTTAAAATGCTAGTCAACTCTTTCTGTTTATTCTTACTGCCTTGCTGAAAGGCAATTCTTAACTATTTTTTTAGTTTTCCTTAAACCCGATTACTCTTGTCAAACCTTTATCAAGATAAAAGGTTTGGGTTACTTCCTGCTTCTCGCCCTGATGGTTGGTCAGCTTGTATGTAGCCCTTAAATATAATAAGGTGTCGGGATAAGCTGCATCATTATAATTAATATTCTTCTTGACGTAAGGCAGTTTGCTGACATTTTGTCGCATCACCTTCATCTGGTCGAAACTGATCATGGCGGTAGGAGTGAGGCGGGAGAACCGCTCATAGCTGCAGTCCTGATCAACGAGGTTTTCATTAAGAAAATACTTGACCAGAGATTGAGCCTTGTGCTGATCGCCACACGAGGTGAACATCAGCACAAGTCCTGAAACCATGAAAAACATCATTTTCTTTATCATAGACATCTTCTTTTTTATTAAGCCGCACTGCTTTTATTAAGCTCGTTGTTTTATTTAGCACGCTTGCTTATTTAGCCACGCTGCGGAGAATCTCCAGCAAGTGATCCCAAACCATCTCTACTGTAGGAATGAGAAGAGCCTCGTCTGGGGTGTGAACATTGCGAAGGGTAGGACCGAAACTTACCATATCGAGCTCAGGATAACGCTCTGAGAAAAGACCACACTCCAAACCGGCATGAATACCCTTTACCAATGGCTTTTTGCCGAAGAGCTTTTCATAAGCCTTCACAGCCAGGTCGGTAAGCTCGCTGTTGGCGCGCATCTTCCAAGCAGGATACTTGTCGCCTACAGTTACTTCGGCGCCAGCCAGAAGGAAGGCTGCCTTTACGGTGTTGGTCATGTTCTCCAGATTGCTCATCACGTTACTTCGCTGAGAAGCTACGATGTTGATGCTGTTTTCATCGGTCATCACGCTTGCCACATTGCTTGAGGTTTCTACCATCCAGGCAATCGCCTCATCCTGACAGGTAGTAAGCGGACCGTTGTCTACAGCCTGGAGAGCCATTACGAACTTGTCAGCTACAGCTTTCTCGATGACAGGTGCAGCATCGGTGCTGCTCATATTGAACAGCATAGCCTGTTCGGTTACGTGAAATTCATCTTCTACTTCTGATGCAAAGATGTTCCAGTCGGCACGAACCTGTTCCTTATCAGCATTCTTGACGGCGAAAACAATCTTTCCGTCGCGAGGAATCGCATTGTGCATTTTGCCGCTGTTGAAGCTTACGAGGCGCAGACTTCCATCCAGTTTCTCATTTTCGAGGAAGAGGAAGCGGGCAAGAATCTTGATGGCATTGGCGCGCTTCTTGTTGATGTCATCGCCCGAGTGACCACCGTTGAGACCCTTCAGCGAAGCTTCCATGAAGAAATAACCCGCAGGAGCCTCTTCGCGTGAGAAGTGGAAAGTGGCATGGGTTGTCTGACCACCGGCGCAGGATACGAAGATTTCGCCCTCATCCTCTGAGTCAAGATTGATGAGCATCTTTCCGGTCATAAAGTCCGCCTTCATGCCGTGAGCACCGGTCAGTCCGGTTTCTTCATCACGTGTAAAGACGCACTCGATAGGACCATGCTCAATATCGTTGCTTGCCAGGATAGCCAGCTCGATGGCGCAGCCTATACCGTCGTCAGCACCCAATGTAGTGCCTTTTGCCTTAAGCCATTCTCCGTCTACGTAAGTCTGGATGGCGTCTTTGTGGAAATCGAAATCAACATCTACCAGTTTATCGCAAACCATGTCCATGTGGCTCTGCAGGATGATGGTTTCAGCATGCTCGTAGCCTGGAGTGGCAGCTTTACGGATGAGCACATTACCGGTTTCATCTACCAGCGTTTCGAGCTGATGAGCCTCACCGAAAGATTTCAAAAACTCAATCATGTTCTCCTCGTGCTTGGAAGGACGAGGTATTTCGTTGATTTTTGCGAACTGCTCGAACACGAGAGCAGGCTTCAATTCACTTTTATTCATTTATTTTCTGTTATTTTGTTTTGATAAAACATTTATTTCTGCTATTTTGTTTTGGTTATTCCCAAAAAAATAGTACCTTTGCACCCAAAAGTGCACTAAGGCACTGCAAAGGTAATAAAAATGATAAAATTAATGTTATTAAGCGTGTTAATAATTGCTATCTGCATGGCATTATTTTGCGTAAAGGTGATTTTTAAGAAGAACGGCAAGTTCTCTTCCCAGCATGTGCACGACAATCCGGGCTTGCGCAAGCAGGGCATTCATTGTGTGGTGGATCAGGACCGCGAGGCAAGGGAAGCCAACAAAGCTTATTAGAAAATAGTAATAATATAATATGATAGAAAAAATGAGAAAGAACATTTTGAGTTCAGTGGCAATTGCAGCTGTTGCTGCCCTGTCATTGGCATCATGCAACAAATCTCAGCCTCAGGTAGAGGCTAAGTCAGAGAGCAAGGCTCCTGCTGAATTGAAGATTGCTTATGTAGAGGTAGACTCTATCATGACTCAGTATACCTTTGCTAAGGAGTATTCTTCTATCTTGGAGAAGAAGGGGCAGAACATTCAGGCTACTATTGCGCAGAAGGGCCAGCAGCTTCAGGCAGCAGCAGCCAACTTCCAGCAGAAGATTCAGCAGAATGCTTATACCCGCGAGCAGGCTGAGGCTATCCAGGCTGGACTGCAGAAGCAGAACAACGACCTGCAGGGCTTGCAGCAGCGCTTGAGCAACGAGTTTGCTGCTGAGCAGGAGAAGTACAACAAGGCGCTCCACGACAGCATTGCCAACTATCTTGCCCGCTATAACAAGGACAAGAAGTACAGCATCATCTTCTCTAAGAGCGGCGATAACCTGCTCTATGCTGACAAGGCTTACGATATTACAAAAGAGGTGATTTCCGGCTTGAACAAGGCTTACAAGGGAAAGCTGAAGAAAGAGGAGGCTGCTCCTGCTAAAAAGTAAGAGAAATGCTTCGTAAGGAAAGATACGATTTTATATTGAATCATTTCAGAAGTGCGCTGCCGAATGTAACTACCGAGTTGCAGTTCGGTAGCGCGTTTCAGCTTCTGGTGGCTACCTTGCTTTCTGCGCAATGCACCGACAAACGCATCAACATGGTTACGCCTGCTCTCTTTGCCCGTTATCCTGATGCGCAGCACATGGCACAGGCGAGCGAGGAAGATATTTATGAGTTGATCAGTTCGGTGAGTTATCCGAATGCCAAGGCGAAGCATCTTGCTGAAATGTCTCGCCAGCTGGTTGAGATGTTCGGAGGTGAGGTGCCTGAGGCTGCGGATGATTTGGAGAAGTTGGCAGGAGTGGGGCGCAAGACGGCGAATGTGATTCGTGCCGTATGGTTCGGTCATGCTACGATGGCGGTGGATACGCATGTTTACCGGGTGAGTCATCGTATGGGGTTGGTGCCGAAAACGGCAGATACGCCCCGAAAAGTAGAAGATTATCTGATGAAACACATTCCGGCTGTGGATATTCCGAATGCGCATCATTGGATTCTGCTGCATGGCAGATATATTTGCAAGAGTACGAAACCACTCTGCGATAAATGCTTTTTTAATGAATATTGCCCAAAACTATTAAAGGACAGTAAACTTTAGAAATAGTTAAAGTTATTCAAGTTTCGCATGTAAGCTCCACACGCCCTGAGCCAACGGTCACTGGTCGAAGGGAATTGAAAATCGCTGGCCGAAGGGTAAAGCAA
>ERZ779869.1415-NODE-1415-length-22318-cov-4.243094_pt1 | contig 22318 bp, 20 predicted proteins | sample MGYA00511557_ERZ779869 | MGnify/ENA primary metagenome ERZ779869 (study PRJEB29588, sample SAMEA2154620) | human gut metagenome | biome: human gut; feature: human-associated habitat; material: faeces | place: Denmark | collected 2008/2010 ... | reverse complement strand
ATATATTCCTGAAAAATTAAGCCGATAAAGGTTGTTTTGAAAAAAGCAGGAATCACACTTGCGGCAGCGGGTGCGTGGAGTAATCTGGCAGACCGTTATCATAAAGAGAAGGTGGTTGATTACATCGGGATTAAGACAGAAAAGAAAAAGCTGGAACAAGTAACTTATAATTTGGGAGACTTTGCAATCGGAGCAGGCGGAGTACTCTGGGTTCTTGGTTCTATGTTTAAGAAAGAAGGAACAGAATTATGATTCAGGATATACAGCCACATCAGTTTGATAACCAGTACAGACCATGCCCTCCGGATGCGCAGAGCTATGCATTGTATTACGAAGGACAAAGTGCACTGCTGAAGAAAAGGAAAGATGGAATTGAATTTCCAAGATTTCGTGATTTGGAACGGCTTAATGAAGAAATTTATGAAGAAGCAGTTTATCTGTTTACGATTGACGAGGAACGCTTTTATCTGGTACAGAATATTAGTCGTGAACGGTTGTCAGAGTTTACAATGGAGAATAAAGAATCTTTCCGTTATGCAGAACCGCAGTATCTTGCATTTGCCGGAATTACCGGTTATCAGTTGAACAACTGGTATCGTAATCGCAAGTTCTGTGGACGCTGTGGACATAAGATGAGACATGATGAAAAAGAACGTATGATGCGTTGCGATCATTGTGGCAATATGGAATTTCCAAAAATCTGCCCGGCAGTTATCATAGGAGTAACTGATGGTGACAAGATTCTCATGTCAAAATACGCCGGAAGAGCATATAAAAAATATGCACTTCTTGCAGGATTTACCGAGATTGGAGAAACAATCGAGGAGACTGTTCAGCGTGAAGTAATGGAAGAAGTCGGGCTGAAAGTTAAAAATATTCGTTACTATAAAAGTCAGCCATGGTCTTTCAGTGATACGCTCCTGATGGGATTCTATTGTGATTTGGATGGTGAGGAAGAAATCACACTCGACCGCGAGGAACTGGCCTTGGCAGAATGGTTCCGAAGGGATGAAATTCCGGTGGAGCCGAGCAGAGACAGTTTGACGAATGAAATGATCATTAAGTTTAAAAATGGTGAAGTGTAAAACTTTCTTATGAACAGTTACAAAATGTGAATAAATTCAGTAAGAAAACGGAAAGATGTGAATATCTCTGAGAAATTCATATCTTTCCGTTTTGATATACTTGTTTAATTGCGTGATATTGCAGTAATAACAGTTAAGCTTCAGGACATGTGATTTTAATCACCTGCTCGATCATGTGATGAAGCAGCTGAGCCTGGTTTGTGTCTGCTGCTTTGTAGTAAACTTCTTTCCCTTCTCTGCGGCTGGTAATCAGTCCGTAAGATTTCAGCTGGCGGAGATGGTGAGAGACAGCCGGGCTACTCATGTCCATCATGGAAGAAATGTTGATCACACATTCTTCGCAGTGGCAGAGAAGCCAGAAAATGCGTACCCTGCTGTTATCTCCGAGGACCTTGAACAGGTCAGCTACAATCTGGAAGTCCTCCGTCTTTGCAATGTTATCTATAAGAAGTTTTGTATTCAAATGTTCACCATGATTATGTGGTAAAATATGGTCAGTCATAAACAATCTCCTTTTATTCGGTATTGAAATTCAATAGCGCCTTTGGCAACTCTATAATCATAAAGGTATTGTAACATAAAAATACCAAAATGTATTGACTTTTTCATTTGGTTGGCTATAATGTAAATATAAAGATTAAACGAATGCTTAATCGTTTAATAAAAATGAATAGGAAACATGTTTGATGAAAGTCAAAAAACAAGATTAAAGGAGAAGAGAAAGATGAAGAAGACTTATAAGATTGAAGTGGATTGTGCAAACTGTGCAAATAAGATGGAAGATGCAGCAAAGAACACAGCAGGTGTTCAGAATGCAACAGTGAATTTCATGACACAGAAGATGATCGTTGAGTTTGAAGAGGGACAGGATGCAAAGAGCGTTATGAAGGACGTCCTGAAGAATTGTAAGAAGGTAGAGGACGATTGCGAGATCTACCTGTAAGAGGGTGAGAAGAATGACAAAGAAGCAGAAGAAGATGCTGACCAGGATCATCGCTGCGGCGGTGCTCCTGATTCTATTGAATTTCCTTCCGGTAACAGGAATTATCAGATTTGTATTGTTTTTGATTCCATATCTGATCGTTGGTTACGATATTTTGAAGAAAGCATGGAAGGGAATCTTAAACCGTCAGGTATTTGATGAGAATTTCCTGATGGCAGTTGCTACGGTCGGTGCGATTGCGATTGCATTTTATGAGAAGTCCGGAGACTTTAATGAAGCGGTTGCTGTTATGCTGTTTTATCAGATCGGTGAACTTTTCCAGAGCTATGCAGTTGGAAAGAGCCGCAGAAATATCAGTGAATTGATGGATATCCGTCCGGATTATGCAAACATAGAGCAGGATGGAAGTCTTGAACAGGTGGATCCGGATGAAGTTGAGATCGGAACAGTGATCATTGTTCAGCCGGGAGAAAAAGTGCCAATCGACGGTGTGGTTGTAGAGGGAACCTCTACACTGAATACAAGTGCGTTGACCGGTGAAAGCGTTCCGAGAGAAGCAAAAGCAGGGGATGAAATCATCAGTGGCTGTATCAATCTGACAGGTGTGTTGAAGATCCGTACAACAAAAGAGTTCGGAGAATCAACGGTATCCAAGGTATTGGAACTGGTAGAAGAATCTACATCCAGAAAATCAAGATCAGAGAACTTTATTTCTAAATTTGCAAAATATTATACACCGGCGGTATGCTATGGCGCACTTGCACTTGCAGTGCTTCCACCACTTGTGAGAATGTTTGCAATGGGAGCTGCACCGCAGTGGAATGACTGGATCTACAGAGCACTGACATTTCTTGTAATCAGCTGTCCGTGCGCGCTGGTTATCAGCATCCCACTTAGCTTTTTCGCAGGAATCGGCGGGGCAAGCCATGAGGGAATTCTGGTAAAAGGTTCCAATTATCTTGAGGCACTGTCCAAGACAAAATATGTTGTTTTTGATAAGACAGGAACTTTGACTCAGGGAATTTTTGAAGTGGTCGGAGTACATCATAATCAGATGGAAGAAAAGCAGCTCTTAGAGTATGCGGCACTTGCAGAGAGTGCGTCATCTCATCCAATCAGCAAGAGTATTCAGAGGGCTTACGGAAAAGAACTGGATCGTTCGCGCGTTAGCGAGATTGAGGAGATTAGTGGAAATGGAATTACAGCGAAGGTAGATGGTAGAAGTGTTGCAGCAGGAAATGTTAAGCTGATGGATCGTCTTGGTATTCTATATAAATCATGTCATAAAGTAGGAACAATCATACATATGGCAATTGATGGCGAATATGCAGGACACATTGTGATTTCAGATGTTGAGAAACCGACTTCTAAAGAAGCAATCGCGAAACTGAAACAGGCAGGAATTCAGAAGACAATCATGTTGACGGGAGATGCGAAACAGGTGGCAGACCAGGTGGCAGCAGATCTTGGTATTGATGAGGTTCATAGCGAACTGCTTCCTGGAGATAAGGTGGAGCAGGTAGAAAGACTTCTGGCTGAGAAGCCGGCGAAGGCAAACCTGGCATTTGTCGGAGACGGTATCAACGATGCACCGGTTCTTGGAAGAGCGGATATCGGTATTGCGATGGGGGCAATGGGATCCGATGCGGCAATTGAGGCAGCAGATGTTGTCCTGATGGATGATGATCCGTTGAAGATTGTTAAGGCAATCCGAATTTCTAAGAAATGTCTCGGAATCGTATATCAGAATATTGTATTTGCTCTCGCAGTAAAGGGCGTGTGCCTGATTCTCGGAGCACTTGGAATTGCAAATATGTGGCTCGCAATCTTTGCAGATGTGGGAGTTATGGTACTTGCAATACTCAATGCGATGCGTACACTTTTTGTGAAGAAGTTATAAAAAGAAAAGGATGAATGGTAAATGTGAGATACATTACCACTCATCCTTTTTCTAATGACTTAATCAGTAAAATCTTATACAGCTTTCAGGAACTGTACACTGTAAGCCGGCATTGTCAGCTGTCCGTTCAGAGTTATATTTTCTATTTCATCAGCATTTGCAAGCAGTTCTGTGAAATTACCCTGCAGTTCTCCATTTCCGGCAGTAAACTCAGAATCACCGGCGTTGATCGCAACGAGAACACGTTCATTATCAGTGCGGCGTTCAAAGATCAGCTGATGATTTGTAATGACAACATTTCGGTAAGAACCATTGCAAAGAGCATCACTGTTTCTGCGAACTTCAATCAATTCTTTGATGAAATCAGTCAGTTCATTCGGCTTCGGCTCTTCGAAGCATGGACGAAGTGCATAGTCATTATCCGGTGCTTTCACACCTTCCTCGCCCCATTCACTTCCATAATAGATACACGGAATACCCGGCATACCAAAGAGAAGACCGTAAGCAAGCGGAAGATGATTCTTGTTCGTCAGGATACTTGCGATACGTGTGACATCATGATTATCTACAAATGTCATCAAATGCTTTCCACGATAAATGCACCACTGGTCCGGTCCGAACTGGCGATTCAGAGAATGTGCGATCTCAAACAGATTCATGCAATTGAAGCTTGAAAAAATTCCTTTGTAGCATTCATAGTTTGTACAGCTGTGAAGCATCTCGTCGTTTACGATTAAGTTGTAGTCGCCGAAGAGAACCTCACCGATCAGTGCAAATCCCGGTTTCAGTTCCTCGCAGAAGCTGCGCAGACGGCGCATGAAATTATGATCCAGGCAATAAGCTACATCCAGACGCAGTCCGTCTATGCCGAACTCTTCAATCCACATCTTGACACAGTCAAGCAGATAGTCGACAACTGCAGGATTCTGCAGATTTAATTTAACAAGTTCAAAATGACCTTCCCATCCTTCATACCAGAAACCATCGTTATACGCACTGTTTCCGTCGAAGCTGATATGGAACCAGTCTTTATACGGAGAGTCCCATTTCTTCTCCTGCACATCCTTGAATGCCCAGAAGCCACGTCCAACATGATTGAATACTCCGTCCAGCATGATCTTTACATTGTTATCATGCAGCTTTTCACAGACTTCTTTAAAGTCTTCGTTCGTTCCAAGACGACAGTCGATCTTGCGGAAATCTCTTGTGTCATACCCATGGTTGTCTGATTCGAAAATCGGATTCAAGATGATTGAACCGATTCCAAGATCACCAAGATATTCTGCCCATTCACCAATTTTAAGAATCCGGTGTTCTGTTACTCCGTCATTATGTACCGGAGCACCGCAGAATCCGATCGGGTAGATTTGATAAAAAGTTTCATTGTAAGCCCACATAGTTGTTACCCACTTTCTTGATTCGGATTTTTATCGGATTTCGATAAAGAGTCAGAGATATAAAAATCTCTTAAAACCTATTTCTAATTATAACATAAGTTGAGCGGTTTGGTGAAAAAGTTTAAAGAGATAGAATTGCATTTACGAGAAATACAACGTATACTAAAATTATCGAAACAACAGGAAGATACTGGCCGGATGATACAGAAATATGGAAGATTCAAAGGAGGATATCATGGGAGAAGAGATATACCAGAAAGCACTGGAGTATGCGAAGAAGAAGCATGAAGGACAGTTTCGGATAGGTGGAGCTCCTTTTATTGTACATCCGATTGCAGTTGCAGAGATTCTTCGGCAGGATGGTAAGCAGGTTGAATATCGGGTTGCGGCAGTATTTCATGATCTTTTAGAGGATACAGATGCTTCAGAACAGGAGATTGTAGAAATTGGGGGAGAAGATGTCTTAAAAGCAGTGAAGCTGGTGACGAAGGAAAAAGAATATTGTATGGAGACCTATATTGCAGGGATTAAGAAAAATTCTATGGCATATGCAGTGAAAGGGGCAGATCGTCTTCATAATCTGCAGAGCGCATTCTGTGCAAATGAGAAGTTTCGCAAGAAATACATCCGCGAAACGCTTGACTGGTATATGAAATTCAGACCGGAGATCCCGGAAGTTGTAGCAGAACTGATTGAAAGTTTGAATGATTGTGAAGAAAAGCAACAATTTCGTGAGGAAGTAAAAGTATTTTAAATAGATCAAAAAGATTAAGATTTTTTTAGAATACAAGGATTATGTTGCGAAATGAAGGTTGAAATGGTATATTAAATTAGTATTCATGGGCTGTTAAGCGTAGAAATTGCGTTTGGCAGTGCCATTAGAAAGCGACAGATAGAAACATAGAGAATGATTTACAGGGAAGGAAACTAAAGAATATGAGTCAGCAGGACAAAAGATCTCGGCGCAGGAGACCTTCTGATGAAAGAAATGATGTGCGAAGAAAGAAAAGACATTCCAATAGAAAAAATACATCTGACAGACATCGCCGAAGGAGAAAGGTGAAAAAGAGAGAGAATAAACTCAGCAGAACAATTGGATTAGTTCTGGCAATTGTTCAGCTTATTGCGACAGGGATTTTTATGGCAGGCATATTTAAATTGAATATGCTTCCGACAAAGTATGTTGTTGCAGCAACTGTAGCATTGGTGCTGTTTTGGGGAATTATTCTGGCAAGCCAGTTCTTTTCCAAGAAAAATGCGATTACAGGAAAAATTATCAGCGTATTGATTACCGTATTGTTGATTTTTAGTTCGTATTATCTGTTCAAGGTAAGTGGAACGGTTTCCAAAATCTCTGGTGGAGAGTATAAACTAGATAAAGTAGTTGTATCTGTTATGGCAGATGATTCAGCAGAGGCAATCAAAGATGCAAAAAATTACACATTTGGTGTACAATATAAGATGAATGGAGATCAGATTAAACAGACTGTTCAGGCAATTAATGAAGAACTCGGAACGGAAATTAAGACAGAAGAGTATGATACATTGGCAGAACAGGCCGAGGCTCTTCATGATGGAAAAGTAGATGCGATTATTTATAATCAGGGATTTACAGGAGTTCTTGAAGAAGCATTTGAAGGGTATGAAGATAATACAAAAGTGATTTATTCCCATGACATTAAGACTGAGATAGAAGATACCTCATCTGATGTTGAAGTGAAAAATGATACATTCAGTGTATACATCAGTGGTATTGATGTTTATGGAGCAATTGAGACAAACAGCCGAAGTGATGTAAATATCATAGCAGAAGTAAATCCAACAACACACCAGATCCTGCTTGTAACCACACCGCGTGATTATTATGTCGAAATTCCTGAGGTTTCAGGTGGACAGAAAGATAAACTGACACATGCAGGAATCTATGGCGTGGATAAGTCTATGAAGACATTAGAGAAGTTATATGATACGAATCTTGATTTCTACGCGCGAGTAAACTTTACCTCCCTGATCACAATGGTAGATGCACTTGGTGGAGTAGATGTAGAATCTGAGTATGCCTTTACAACAAGTGAAGATTCAGGACTTGTGATGGATGTTGTACAGGGAACCAACCACTTTAACGGAAAACAGGCGTTAGCATTTTCGAGAGAGCGTCAGAATGTACCAGGAGGAGATAATCAGCGCGGTAAGGATCAGCAGGCGGTAATTACAGCAATGATCAAGAAGATGGTATCTCCGGCAATTTTGACAGGAGCAAATGGAATTCTTAATAGTGTAAGTGGAAATGTTGAAACAAATATGTCTGAAGCTCAGATTCAGGAATTGATTAAAACCCAGCTTTCTGAGAACCCGCAATGGACAATTACATCAATGGCAGCAGATGGAACAGGAGACACTCAGTATTGTTATTCTTATTCCGGTAAGCCTTTATATGTAATGCAACCAAATCAGGAGTCTGTAGACGCGATCAAAGAAACTATGGATAAAGTGGAGAACGGAGAAACTCTGGAAGGCGGAACAACAACAGAGTAATAGACAACGAGAGAAACCCGCAGGCAGAAATTTGTCTGCGGGAATCGTGATGTTATAGAGAAAAGATGATTAAGGAAAATGATATGAGTAAGACACGCCCATTATTTACAGTTGTAATGCCGGCATATGGAGTAGAAAAATATCTTGCCAAAGCGGTAGAGAGTATAGAATCCCAGACATTTCAGGAATGGGAATTAATTATCGTAGAGGATGGATCTCCGGATAAAACAGGAAGTCTGGCTGAGAAATTAAAAGAGAAGGATGCAAGAATCCGGGTGATACATCATGAACAGAATAAAGGGCTCAGTGAAGCAAGAAATACAGGGATTCAACATGCAGCCGGAAGATATATCTGGTTTATGGATCCGGATGATACAGTAGACATGGACCTTTTACAACAAGTGGCAGATTCTTTAGAAAAAAACAGAGCAAAACTTGTTGTTTTTGGACATCTTGAAGAATATTACAATGAAGATGGAAGCTTTGCTTATGCCCATGAGATCCGGCCAGAAGAAAAATATTTTACGGATATTGAAGAAATCCATAATTATATGATCCGATTGGAACAGGAGACGATTTATGGTTATGCGTGGAATAAAGTGTATGATCTGGACTATATCAAAGAAAATAAATTTCGCTATGAAACGGTCAGATTGATTGAGGATATCGTATTTAATATTAATTATTGTAATGATATTGATTCAATGAATTTATTGAATATTGCACCGTATCATTATGCGAAAAGAATGACAGGAAGTCTGACAACTAAGTTTGTACCGGATTATTATCCGCTTCACAGAAGACGTATTGAAATGTTACTGAATCAGCAGAGGTATTGGAGAGTAGATACGCCTCAACACGGTGCTATTCTTGGAGGACTGTATGGAAGATATATTCTTTCAGCCTTAGAAAGAAATTGCGATCATCAGTCAGGAATGAACTCAAAAGACCGAAAGCAATTTTGCAGGGAAGTATTCCGGGATCCGCTGTTTCAGCAGCTGCTTCCAAAAGCAGAAGCGAAGGACAGTAAGGCACTTAAGATTACTTTAAAATGTTTGAACACACATTCCACATTTTTGTGTACAGCACTTGGAAGAATGGTGCATATTGTGCGAACAGGAATGCCTGTGATTTATTCAAAGACGAAGTCGGAGAGATAGATCATAGAAAGAAATATCAAGCGGGAGAAAAATAATGTATAAAGTAGCAGTTATTACAATGGGAATTCGTCTGGATGATGAAAAAGGATATACAAGATTTCGCTCTGTCTGTGAATTCCTCGCAGATGCTGGTTATCAGGTTGATCTGATTACAACAACCTTTCAGCATTGGGAAAAAGCACAGCGTGATCTGGAAAAAATTAAAAATGAAAAATACAAATTTGGGGTCAAGTTTATTTATGAGCCGGGATATAAGAAAAATATTGATCTACGTAGAATCTATAGTCATAGAATTGCAGCAAAGAACCTGATGAATCTTCTTGAGAAAGAGGGAGACTATGATCTTTTATATGCTGAGATTCCACCGAATGACGTAGCACTGGCGGCGGCAGAATATGCAAAGAAGAAAGGAATTCCGTTTGTTGCAGATGTGAATGATCTTTGGCCGGAAGCAATGAGGATGATAATAGATATTCCGGTGATAAGTGATATTATCTTTTATTCCCTGCTTCGAGATGCAGAGAAAGTTTACAGACTTGCAAGTGGAGTGATCGGTACATCGGATGAATACCGTGACCGCCCGTTTAAAAGACGGAACAGAGATATTCCGAGAGAAACAGTTTATGTGGGAAATGAACTGACGGTGTTCGATGCGGGAGCAGCACAGCGGACAGCTGAGATTGTAAAAGATAAAGAAGAATTCTGGGTATCGTACGCAGGAACGATCGGAACGAGTTATGATATCCGTACGATGGTTTTGGCAGGTGAAGAACTTGCAAAACGCGGTATGCCACAGATTAAGATAAAAATTCTTGGTGGTGGACCAATGAAAGAAGAATTGGAAGAACTTGCAAATTCAAGGAAGATATCAAATGTAGAATTTGTTGGATATGCACCTTATGATCTGATGGCAGCATATCTTAAGAAATCAGATATTCTGGTGAACTCTTTTGTTAAGAAGGCTCCACAAAGCATTGTCACGAAGATCGGAGATTATCTGGCAGCAGGAAAACCAATGATCAATACCTGTATGAGTCCGGAATTCCGTGCAAAGGTGAAAAACGATGGCTTTGGTGTGAATATTATTCCGGAAGATGTAAATATTCTTGCGGATATGATTGAGAAGCTTTATAAAAATGAAGAAGCAAGAGTAAAAATGGGTGAAAAGGCACGAAAAATTGCGGAAGAGCAGTTTGACAGACCAAAGTCTTACCGAAAAATAGAAGAATTAATTCGAGGATTGATTGAGAAAAATCAGAACAGGAACTAGCAAGACAGATACTAATGAGATAGACACGAAGTGCAAAGGGGATCTAATGGACAAATTAAAACAGAACTATGAAGAAATATTAGAACTTGTATTTAAGATCAGTTATCTATGTCTGGCATTTGCGACATTTATTTCTATAATTTATATATCACCAATACAGCCAATCCTTGTGAAATTGACATTAGTGTTAGGATTATTTGTGATTTTGGTCCGTATTATAAACAGGAAGAAATATAGAAAAATGCCATGTCTGATCTTGATGATATTCTTTTGTCTGAGCTTTCTGTTTAGTACATTTATGAATAGACAGTATGGCATGACAGATAATCTGAAATGGATTCTCTGGACAGGAATTCAGTTTTTTGCATTATACGTATGTGATCTGGATCGTGACACGGAGAAGTACAGAAAAGAATTTAATATTCTTTCACACTTGATGATTATTGTAACGTCTGTATCTGCTGTAACAAGTCTTGTTATGATGGTTCAATCTTATTCGGAATATCTTACAACACCGGAGGGGGAATTCATTGTTACCGGGTATACCTGGGATAGATTATGGGGCGTATATACAGACCCTAATTATGGAGCGGTTTTTAGTGTGATAGGTTTTATTCTGGCTGTTTTATTCATATTTCAGCAGAAAGGAATAAAGAAACTTTTTTATGTAATTGCGGCATTACTTAATTTGGGATATGTAACCTATTCAGATTCAAGAACCGGTGAGATCGCTTTTGTTTTGTGTGGAGGATTTCTTTTATATTTTTGCCTGATTCATAGGAAGAGTGAAAACAAGAAGTATAGATATGTTAAAAATCTTTTGATCGTATTGTGTATTATGATTGTGTCAGTTGGAGGAATGCAGGTATTAAAGACAGAAAATACCAGGTATCAGACTGAAATGGCAAATAAAACTGCACAGAAGACTACAAAACCTCAGACTACAATTTCTACGAAAACGAAGAAAGGAAACAAGATTCAGACAGCAAGACATGAGAATATTGAAAAAGATGCTACCAATGGAAGAATCTCGTTATGGAAAAGTGCAGTAGAAGTCTGGCAGACAAGTCCTATATACGGAGCTGGGTATTCCACATTTATTTCATATGCAAAAGAACATGTGCCGGAGACATATGCTGTAAATAATGAAGTGGGTGATTATACGAGTATGCACAATGCATTTTTTAATACTTTGGCATTTCAGGGAATCCTTGGATTTGTTCTTTTCCTTTTGATCACATTTAGAATTATACAATATGTTTTAGTTCCGGTCTTTAAGAAATCGGACAGTGATAGTTTGTATCTTATCGCAATTCTTGCTGTGGCAGGAACAGTACTTATAAGTATGTTGCTTTTATTAGACGGAATCTATACGAATTCCCCAAGTGCTTTTGCGTTATGGGTGTTCAGTGGTTATCTGGTACAATATTCATATCAGGTTCGTAGAGAGGAAAAGGGATGAAAAAGCTTCTGGTAGGATTTATCATGGATGGAAAATCAGGAGGAATTGATAAATATCTTTTGAATTTCCTGACAAAAGTGTCAAATGAAGAGGTGAGGATCGATTTTCTCACGAACGAAATCGACGTAGAGTTACAGAAGGAATTAAAAAAATGCCATTCAAATTTATATGCCATTGCCAATTTGAAACATCCGGTGTCTCAATATCGGCAAGTGTGTAGAATTATGAAAGAGGGGCAGTATGATGCCGTTTATCTGAATATCTCAACAGCGATTGACTGTATTGCGGCAATTGCCGCAAAGCATTCGGGGGTGGAGAGAAGAATGATTCACAGTCATTCCAGTGGAAATGACTGTGAAAGTGCTTTAAAGAGAAATCTATTTAACGGGATTCATAAGTTCTGCCGCTTGTTTTTATATCGATACGGAACAGAATTTTATGGATGTTCTGTGAAAGCCGGCGAATGGTTATTTCCAAAAAAAATAGTGAATTCATCAAAATTCTGTGTAATTCATAATGCTGTGGATAGAGAAAAATATAGGTACAGTGTGCAGAAAAGAGAAGAAATCCGAGGGAGTATGGGGATAACTGACCAATTTGTAATCGGTCATGTGGGAAACTTCTGCTATCAGAAGAATCATTATTTTCTTCTAGATGTATTTGAAGAAGTTCATAAAAAAGATCCCAACACAGTTCTACTTCTTGCAGGAGACGGAGTCAGATTTGAAAAAGTCAGACAAATAGTTGCTGAAAAGAATCTGGAAGATGTTGTAAAACTTCTTGGAAGACGAAGTGATACGGACTATCTGTATCAGGGAATGGACGCATTTTTACTACCTTCTAATTTTGAAGGACTTCCAATCGCAGGAATCGAGGCACAGTCAGCAGGTTTACCGTGTTTTATGAGTGATGAGATAACAAAAGAATCTAAAATAACGGAAGCGTGTTATTTTATTCCTCTAAAATCAGGCGCAAAATACTGGGCTGAGGAAATTTTAGACAACAGAATGGAAAGACAATCAGCAGAATTCCTTGATAATGCAGAACAGTATGATCTTGCAAATCAGGATCAGGAATTGAAGAGTTTGATTCGCTAAACTATAATTAGAAAAAGTGAACTGATCATTTTACTATATCATAATAGGAGCAAAATATGGAGCTTGTAAGTGTAATTGTACCCGTCTATAATGTGGAAAAATATCTTGCCAGATGTATTCAGAGTGTATGTGGGCAAAGCTATCAGGGATTAGAAATTATTCTTGTAGATGATGGTTCGAAAGATAAAAGTGGTGTGATCTGTGATGAATATGCAGAGCAGGATGGACGTATAAAAGTAATCCACAAGGAGAATGGCGGACTTGGAGATGCGAGAAACGCAGGCGTGGAAAAGGCAGAAGGAAAGTATCTCTTATTTGTTGACAGTGATGATAGAATCCATGAAAATCTTGTGCGTGATACAGTAGAGACAGCAGAAAAAAATCAGGCGGATATGGTTATCTTTGATTATATCGGAGAAGAGGAAAATGGAAATCTGACAGATCGGTTTACATTTCCTTTTTCAGTAAACCGGGTGATAGAGGTTGCAGAAGAAAAAGAATTGATCATGAGATCCTGTTCGGCTGTAAATAAGCTGATTCGCAGAGAGCTTTGGAAAGAAAGTGGCTTTCAATTTCCAAAGGGGAGATATTATGAAGACCTGGCAACGATTCCAAAAGTTATGACAAAGACGAAAAAGATCGTGTACTTGCCGGAAGTTTATTATTATTATCTTATGCGCGACGGATCAATTATGCACAGCAGAAATTTTGAAAAGAATTATGAAGATCGTACATGGGCGGTAGATCAACTTCTTGAATATTTTGAAAGAGAAAATCTTATAGAGACATATAGAAATGAACTGGAATATCTCGTATTTGAAAATACCTATTTCGTGCCATCAAAAGAAATCGTATTAAATGACAGAAAAAGCGAATATCTTAAGAAGTTCAGAGATTATGCATACAATAAATTTCCACAGATGAATAAGAATTATTATGTGCAGCAGATAGCAGGAAAAGATAAGATCCTCTTGAAACTATTACAGTATCGAATGTATGGAATGATGGTATTGATGTCTCAGTTGAGAAGAATGAAGGACAGACTGGCAGCAGTCAGCAGGAGGTAATGTGAGTGGAACTGGTAAGTGTAGTTGTACCGGTATATAAAGTAGAACAATATCTGGAACGTTGCGTGAAAAGCATCTGTGAACAGACGTATCAGGAACTGGAAATTATACTTGTAAATGATGGATCGCCGGATCGTTGCGGTGAAATGTGTGAAGAGCTGGCTCAAAAGGATAATAGAATTCAAGTGTTGCATAAACAGAATGGTGGATTAAGTGATGCACGAAATGCCGGCGTAAAACTGGCTACAGGGAAATATTTGCTATTTGTAGACAGTGATGATTACATAGCGAAAGATCTGGTTGAAAAAACAGTGACAGAAGCTGAAAAAATGGCATGCGATATGGTTCTTTTTGATTATTATTGCGTGGAAAACGGGATAGAGGAAGTTCGGACAACACAGATTCCTGGCGGAAAAGTGATTTCTTTAGAGAAGGAACACCAATTATTGCTTGCACCACCGGCAGCCTGGGCAAAATTGTTCAACAGAGAATTTTACGTGAAAGCAGATTGTCCATTCCCAAAAGGGTTATATTTTGAAGATCTGGCAACAACACCGATATTTTTCCTGAAAGCGGAAAGAATCAGTTATTTAAAAGAACCATTATATTATTATATTATTCGCGAGAATTCAATTATGACAGGGAAAAATCATGAGAAAAGCAGTCATGATAAAATGGAAGTACTAGATCATATATTGTCGGTATATCGTGAAAATGGAAAATACGAAACTTATCGTGAAGAATTAGAATATCTTGTCTTGGCAAATGCTTATTTTGAACCATCGAAAGAACTGGTGCTTGAGGGAGAGGATGGGACATATCTTCAGAAGTACAGAGACTATGCAAAGTCAAGAATTGGGAATGTTAAGAATAATAAATACATAAATCAATGGAGTAGAAAAGATAAGCTTCATTTATGGATATTGAATTACAAACAGTATTGGCTGATGCGTCTTTTATCTAAAGCCAGAAGAATGGTATCAACAAAAATGTAAAAATCGGAAAGCAGGTAGAAAAGGTGAAAAAAATACTGACGGTCACAGTACCTTCCTATAATGTGGAAAAATTTTTAGAGAACACTCTGGACTCCTTTGTGGATGAGAGAGTGTTGGATGATATTGAAGTGCTTATTGTCGATGATGGTTCGAAAGATAAGACAGCAGAAATCGGAAGAAAGTATGAAGAAAAATATCCAGATACGTTTCGCGTGATCTCTAAGGAGAATGGAGGGCACGGTTCTACGATCAATAGAGGGATTGGTGAAGCAAAAGGAAAATACTTTAAGGTTGTAGACGGAGATGACTGGGTAGATCAGGATGGATTTGCAGAACTGATTCAAAGATTGAAAACATGCGATGCAGACTATGTATTTACTAATTATTATGAAGTGAATGACGTAACAGGCGAATTAAATCCGGTTACCTTTCCAGAAATCAGAAAAGAAGAACAGATGCCGTTTGAGATGATTGCAAATGAGACGAGAATCTCTATGCATGCGCTTGTTTTAAAAACATCAATTCTAAAAGAAAATCAGATTCGTTTAGACGAACATAGCTTCTATGTGGATGTAGAGTACATTTTGTATCCAATCCCGTATGTGAAAAATGTGATTTATTTTGATATTTTTGTTTATATGTATCGTCTTGCACAGGTGAATCAGAGTGTGAGCATGCTGGGATATCAGAAACATATGCAGAATCATATTGACGTTATTTTTCATGTACTTGATTATATTAATGCCTACAAAGAAAAAGCAGATTATGATAAATTAAAAGAATTGTATATGGCACGCAGAATAGCGGAAATGGTGCATGGACAGGTAGATGTGTTTATAAGCTTTGGTTCTGGAGATAAAGTAATACAGAAAAAATTTAAAGAATTTGATGCAGAAGTAAAAGAAAAAAATGCATATGTTTACGAAAAATCCGGAGAATTTAGCGGAATGCTGCGTCTCTTGAGAAAATCCGGATTTAGATTTTACTCGTTGATCGTCCGGTTGAGTAAGGTGCGAAATGGTTAAAGAAAGGTCGTAATATGAAGATTCACTCTGTTAAATTTAACTTTATCATGAATTTTATTATGTCAGCATCTTCAATTGTATTTCCACTGATTACATTTCCGTACATTTCAAGAGTCTTGATGGCAACCGGAAATGGTAAGGTGGCAACAGCGAGTGCTGTTATAACATACTTCAATATGTTTGCATCTTTGGGAATTCCAACCTATGGAATCCGGGCATGCGCAAAAGTAAGAGATGATAAAGAAAAATTGTCAAAAACAGTGCAGGAATTATTGATCATCAATTCAATTACGATGTTTTTAACCTGTATCGTTTTCGTAGTTACAGTAGCGTTAGTGCCGGAGTTTGCAGCAGAAAAAGAATTATATATTATTAACGGAATCGGAATGGTTCTAAATATGTTTGCTATCACATGGCTATATAACGCATTGGAGCAGTACGCGTATATTACGGTATGCAACATGGTTGTAAAACTATTATCACTGGTGTTGATGTTCCTTCTGGTACATAATCCGGAAGATTATATTGTCTATGGAGGAATTACTGTATTTGCGAGCTCTGCATCTTATGTGTTTAACTTTGTGTATGCAACAAAATTTGTTTCTTTTAAGAAAAGTGGGACATATGATTTTCGGATACATATAAAGCCGATTTTGCGTTTTTTTGCAATGGCAGCCGCAACCAGTGTTTATACGAATCTAGATGTTGTAATGCTTCGGTTCATGCAGGGGAATACAGAAGTTGGATACTATAATGCAGCAATTAAAGTAAAAACAATACTTGTTACGCTGATCACTTCTCTTGGAACAGTACTTTTGCCAAGGCTTTCTTATTATATTAAGAAAGAAAAAACAGAAGATTTTTACAGAATGATCGGGAAAGCAGTCAATTTTGTAGTTGTAGCAGGACTTCCATTGACCATTTATTTTATGCTGTATGCATCAGAATCGATTCAGTTTCTTGCAGGAGACGGGTATCAGGGCGCGGTACTTCCGATGATTATTCTGATGCCGACAGTACTTTTGATCGGTATGTCTAATATTACCGGGATTCAGATTCTTACGCCACAGAATCAGGAACAGAAGGTGTTAAATTCTATCGTGTGTGGTGCAGTTGCTGATTTCCTTCTGAATCTGGTTCTGATTCCGAAGATGGCATCATCCGGTGCAGCACTTGCTACTGTGATAGCTGAATTGGTGGTACTTCTGGTTCAATGTGTGTATTTGAAAGAGATATTAAAGGATATCATGCGGGATGTCAGTGGTATGAAAATTGGAGTAGCGATTGTAGTGGCAACCATCGGTGGGAGTTTAGTGAAGGGCTTGCTTGATTTAGAATCATTTGGCTGGAGCATGGAGATACAGTCATTTGTAATGCTTGCAATCAGCGCATGCGTGTTCTTTGGGATTTATGGAGTTGTACTCCTTATGACAAAAGAAAAACTGGTCTGGGAGATTGTAGGGAACTATATCGAAAAGAAATAGGAACAATAGAGATCAGGAAACTGATTAAATAGAAAAAAAGAAGGTGAGAAGTATGGATAAGACGAAAAAAACAAGTTTGAAAAACTGTATCAGTAAGATCTGGAAATCGGAAATATTGTCTGCTATCACATTGAATCTTCTTTTTTTAGCTTCAATTTTAGTATTTTGTGATGTCAAATATGAAGTGTCAGATGATTTTGTGATGTCTGCGATTTTGTCAGGAGCTTATGGGGGGAGTTTAAATCCACATTTGATTTTTATCAATGTCCTGTGGGGATATCTGTTGACCCCATTCTATCTTATTTTACCAGAAATCAGTTGGTATCTTATTTTTCAGTTATTACTCTGTTTTCTTAGTTTTACAATACTTTCATATATGTTATTGAAAAAATTGAACAGATCAATGGCGCTTATGGTAATAACTTTATTATTGACTGTGTTTGGCAGTGATGCGTATATTCTTATGCAGTTCACAAAAACAGCAATGATAGCTGTCATGGCAGGCAGCCTTGTGTTTCTATGGGCGCTGTTTGAACAAAGATCGTTGCGGATAGAGATATCGGCGGCGATTTTGTGCGTAATTGGAACGTGGTTCAGGTTTAATATTATTTATCTCGCGGGCGGTTTCCTTTTATTTATTCTTATTGTAGAGATTGTCAGTGTGTGGAAAAATGAGACGGATCACAGACGTTTTTGGCTAAAGATGAGAAAAATTATCAGTGCGGGACTGCTGTTGATCTTAGTAGTAACAGGCTGCAAGTTATTTGATGATTATTCTTATAATAAGGATCCGGAATACAAATACTTCAAAGAATATAGCGAAGCAAGGGCTGCAATCGTAGATGCAAGTGATTACGGATATGAAGCGTACGCGGAAGAATTACAGAAAATCGGAATTTCAGAAAATGATTATAAGATGATGCGTAACTGGAATTTTGCAGATAATGAAGTCTTCTCTTTAGACATTATGCAGAAGGCCGCAGATATTATACAGGATTATAAAAAAAATGTAGAGATATCTAAGGAGGTAATAATAGAAGAGATACAGAACCGTGGTTTACAGGGATATCCTGTTTTCCTTGCCTGTGTGGTGCTTACAATATTAAGTATTGTTTTTCAGAGAAAAAATTGTTGGACAGCAATTGTGATATGGGGAATCGGATTTGCCTATATTTTATATTGCTTTTTGATTGAAAGAACCGTGTATCGAACGGAATATGCAGTATTTTTAGGTGGATTTTTAACACTCTTTTACTTTTGGGAAAAATTAGAATGTGAAAATAAAAGAGAATTTATTGAATATAGGAGAGTCTGTGTTATAATAAATACAGTATGTCTATTTTTGCAATTGCCGCTTTATTTACCGGATCGATCCTATCAGGATGTAGATAGTTGGGGGCGCAAGGAATATATAGAGAATACATTTTATGAGTCATGGAACTATAAAGCGAGTAAATATCGCAAAATAGTCAATAAAGGGGCGAAGTCGGAAGAACTGATCAATGAGATAGAAACACATAAGGAAAATTTGTATTTACTGGATTTTCAGACAATGATGCAAGTGTTCTATTATGACTGGAATCCGTGGAAAGCAATTCCGACAGGAGAATTTGACAATGTTTTATATCTTGCAGGTGTAACAACAAATTTCCCGGATTGCAATCATATATTACAAACATATGATGCCGAACAGCCATTAAAAGCATTAATAAATGAGAAGGTATATCTTGTGGATTCAGAGTGGAAAACTTTAGACCAAAAAGTGCAGTATTTGCAGGAACGGTATTATCCTGAAGCAAAGGCAGAATTATACAAAGAGTTAGATGGCTATCAAATATGGAAGTTTTCAAAGGAATGAGGAAAAAAAAGAATGATTAATTTTAATGTACCACCAATCGTCGGAACAGAGATCGATTATATCAGACAAGCAATTGAAAATCATAAAATCTGTGGTGATGGAGCATTTACAAAACAATGTTCTAAATGGATTGAAGAAAATACAGGAACAGCCAAGACACTGTTGACGACATCCTGTACACATGCTACAGAGATGGCAGCAATCCTTCTGGATATTAAACCAGGGGATGAGGTGATCATGCCGTCCTATACATTTGTATCAACAGCGGATGCGTTTGTATTAAGAGGTGCCAAGGCAGTATTTGTTGATATTCATCCGGAAACAATGAATATTGATGAGAGGCTGATTGAGAATGCGATTACGGAGAAGACAAAAGCAATCGTTCCGGTTCATTATGCCGGTGTAGCCTGTAAGATGGATGAGATTTGTGCAATTGCACAGAAATATGATCTGAAAGTTGTAGAGGATGCTGCACAGGGAGTTATGGCTTCCTATAAGGGAAAAGCACTTGGTACAATCGGTGATTACGGCTGCTTTAGCTTTCATGAAACAAAGAATTACAGCATGGGAGAAGGTGGAGCACTTCTGATTCGTGATCCGGAAGATATTGAACGCGCAGAAATCGTAAGAGAAAAAGGAACAAACAGAAGTAAATTTTTCCGTGGTCAGATTGATAAATATACATGGATGGATGCGGGTTCATCTTATCTTCCAAGTGAATTGAATGCAGCATATCTCTGGGCACAGCTTGAAAAAGCACAGGAGATTTATGATGATCGAATGAAAACATGGAACAGATATTATGAAGCTTTAAAGGAACTGGAAGAAGCAGGAAAGATTGAAATGCCGGTTATTCCTGAGGATTGCGTACATAATGCTCATATGTTCTATATCAAAGCGAGAGATCTGGAGGAACGTCAGAAACTGATTGGATACTTGAAAGAGAATGGTATTATTTCCGTATTCCATTATATTCCACTGCATACAGCTCCGGCAGGTATGAAATACGGAGAATTCCGTGGGGAAGATAAGTATACGACGACTGAAAGCGAAAGACTTCTGCGTTTGCCGATGTATTATGGACTCGAAGCAGAAAATGTAGATTACATTGCGGAGAAAGTAAAAGCATTTTATAGTGGAAAGTAAAAGAACCGGTATAGTAAAAACAGAGGATAAAAGAATGAAGAGAAAATGTGTGATCTTTGGTACGACAGATTTTGGGAAAATGCTTCGATATTATTTTGAAAAATATGCAGACGTACAGATTGTGGCATATACGGTAGATAAAGCATATCTTGAAAGTGATACCTATGATGGTCTGCCGGCAGTGGCTTATGAAGAAGTTGAAAAAGCATATCCACCAACAGAATATACGATGGTTATTGCGCTTGGTTATAAGAAAATGAATCAGATTCGACAGCAGAAGTTTGAAGATGCGAAAAGAAAAGGATATAGGATCGAAAATTTTGTTCATCCGAGTGTAGTAGACGAGAGTGTTGCAATGGGCGAGGGGAATATTATTCTCGAACATGTTACATTGGCGTATGGAACAAAGATTGGAAATTCCAACATTATATGGAACGGAAGCCAGATTTCACATGAATCGCAGGTTGGAGATTATAATTTCTTTTCAGTGGATTCTGTTATCGCAGGAAAAACAGTTGTAAAGAATAATTGTTTTCTCGGAATTAACAGTACGGTACTTGGAAACAGGACACTGGAATATGCAACATTGGTTGGGGCAGGTGCATTTGTCAAAGAGAATACAGAGCCATATAGTGTCTATGTTCCGGCACGCAGTATCTGTCTGGAAAATAAAAAAAGTACAGAGATGGCTTATACGAGATAAAGAGAAAGGAGTACACAGGTCGGATTTTAATACTTTAGAAAATCTGATCTGTGAAATGATTGAATGGATATTTCATTTGTAATTCCATGCTATTGTTCAGAAAAGAATCTGGAAGGCGTGATCAGCGAGATTGAAGCTGCAATGAAAAAAAGAGAAGGATTTGAATATGAGATTATTCTGGTCAATGACAATTCAAAAGATAATACAAAGGGATTGATCAATCGGCTTTCAAAAGAAAATGGAAGAATCATCGGAATCAATTTTGCTAAGAATTTCGGACAGCCAAACGCATTGCTGGCAGGGTTTAACCAGGCATCCGGAAAGTATATTATGACTTCAGATGATGATGGACAGACACCGGTAGGAATGGTCTGGGATTTCTATGACAAGATGCAGGAAGGATATGATGTAGTCTGCGCAAAATATACAGAGACTACACAGAAATCGGCTGTTCGAAGATTTGGTACAAAAGTGAATGAATTTATGCTGTATCATATGATTGATAAGCCTAAAGAGATAGGATTATCATCTTTTTTTATGGCAAAAAGATTTGTAGTGAAAGAGATGGTCAAATATCAGAATCCATACCCTTACATTGCAGGACTTCTACTCAGAACATCAGGAAAGATAGGAAATGTTCATCTGAAACAGAGAGAAAGAGCAACAGGAAAGAGCGGCTATAATTTTAAGAAATTATTAAAACTGTGGATCAATGGATTTACAGCATTTTCAATTAAACCTTTACGAGTCGGAAGTGCACTTGGATTTATCAGTTCTGTATGCGGAGTGTTGCTAGGAATTATCTCATTAATAAGAAAACTGATTATACCTACAATTCAAGTGGGATATACATCGCAGATGGCTGTTACACTGTTTTTAGGAGGTCTGATCCTGGGCGTGCTTGGAATTATCGGAGAGTATACAGGAAGAATTTATATGTGTATCAATAATCAGCCACAGTATGTAATAGAGAGTATTGTAAAAGACGGAGAAGACCTGTTGTAAAAAAGGTTGTAGATTTAAAGGAAGGTCGGAGCGAATGATGAAAAGAGTAATGGTAATTGCAGGGGGAACATGGCAGGTTCCACTGATTAAGAAAGTAAAAAGTTTGGGATATGAAGTAGTGAATTCAAATCTTTATGAAGATTCTATTGGATTTAAGTACGCGGATTTTACAGGTGTAATGGATGT
>ERZ779869.1414-NODE-1414-length-22326-cov-2.785865_pt1 | contig 22326 bp, 21 predicted proteins | sample MGYA00511557_ERZ779869 | MGnify/ENA primary metagenome ERZ779869 (study PRJEB29588, sample SAMEA2154620) | human gut metagenome | biome: human gut; feature: human-associated habitat; material: faeces | place: Denmark | collected 2008/2010 ... | reverse complement strand
TCGATAAAGCCGTCCTTTTTCTCCCCTGCGCCAAGGACGGCGGCGATAGACTGCGCCACACTGGGCTTTTCAGCGATTACTAAGGTATGTGAAGTCAATAAAAAATCCTCCTTTCGGGTAAAAGAAAAGAGCAACCACATAGGTTGCCCTAAAAATTTTGATTTTTGCTTTGAATGCTGGCATTTTAGACGACTTTAATAATCAATGAGTTACACATCGAAATACTCTGATGCCAACTTTCAAATATATCCCTTTATACTATCCTGTACAAAAATAAGATAGGGGTGCTATTTGAGTGCACCCCTATCTTTTGCTATACGGTTAAACTTTGTTGGGGAAGAGACCTTTTGTATTGAGAGTCAGTTCCCGGCTGGTGATGCTCTTGTAATCCGTGCCGGAGATGTTAATCTCGTCGGAGATAAGTTCATACAGCTTGTCTACTTTGTCTGCTGAGGATAGCTGTCCATTTTTCTCTAACCACCAGAAGAGCATGAGACTGAGGTCTAAGTACTTAGTAGCAGGTGCGCGTTCAGCTGATTTTGGATAGTATGCGGAGAGGCTTGAATGTAAAGCATTGATGCGCCCTAAGTTATAGGCACCTTTGGAGTGCTTGTCGGCCTCGATCTGCTCTAGTTGTATATGCTCACTTTCTGCAAAACCGGAGTATGCGCTATGGCTGTCTGTTACAAGGATTGCGTCACTCGCAAATCTGCCTTGTAAACTCTTGATTACATCCGCTGTTTCTAATCTGCCGACGCACGCCGGAGTGATGAATAGATTACCGTTCCTGTCCTTGCAGGTCAAGATACAGGTCTGGTCGTTGCTGATTCCCCGCTTATAGGTATTACCAGAATTCAACAGAGCCTCAAGGCGAACCGGGTCTTTTTGCAGTTCGTCCCAGAATCCGTGTTTCTTGAGATAGTAGACTTTTTCCTCGTATGTCATGTGATGCCGTGGCATACGGCCCAGCGTATAAATGAAGAAAGCAGGGTCTCTTTTCCCTTTGAACGATACAGTCATATAGTATTCGTCACACTCTGCGATGTCAATAAACTTGTCCTGTAGCCCAAATGCTTCTTGCAGTGCCATGCAGACCTTTTGGCGGTTTTGCCAAGCTGTTGTTATGCTGACACCGATGATATCTGCAATTTGAGAGAGGCTTAGATTTTGTACCATACCCAGTAATAAGCCTCTCCATTGTGCTGGTGTCAGTCTGGAACGATACTGTATGCAATTACTTGTTTCTACAAAAGTCTTGTGGCAATCTTTGCAATAATAGCGTTGCCTTCCCGATTTCCTGCCGTGTTTCTTAATGGCGATACTCCCACAACGGGGACACGCCATCGGTTCCTGTTCATCCTTTGATTCTTCTTGTACCTTTTGACTTCCTGCCCGTTTCACTTCCAGCTTAGACAGGAGAGCATTGACCTGCTCCTCTGTCAATGAGTCAATGCTCTCCATCAACTCGCCGAAGAAGCCAGACATGGTAAGTCCTCCTAGCATGATTCGCTTGTCATCGGTGCCAAAGGCACCTTCCCTTCACCCATAATCTAAGTTTTTGAGCAACGCCTCCTTTTGCAGTGTCATTGCCCGCTGCTGGTATTGGGCAACGGACTGCTGTAATCTAGCCGCCTCTTTTAAGTACTCCTCCGCAGCCTCAAAATCGTTGATTATCTCCAGTTTAAGCTGTTCTTTGTTCGTTGGTGGGGCCGGAGTTCCCTGTACGGATGCCTCTAAGTAACTTTGATTATTACAAACTCTTGCAAGGATGATACCCAACATTCCTTTGTGCGGATTTGGGTTAATCAGTTTCCTAGCCTTAAACACCTGTTTAAGTTCTACCCATTCTGCATCTGCGATGATTTCAACGCCCAGCCTTTTTGCATATACTCTGGCGTCTACGGTCACCTTGTTGTTGGTAATGACCACGGGCTTTCCGTTGCCACCATAATAATTTGTACCAGCGTAAACCTCTTGGATCGGATGCTTACCCAGAGGTGTGTTAAAGTACTTGCACTGGATGTAAAATGTATATTTCGTGGATAGGATGTTTGTGGTTGCAACAATGTCAATACCGCCGTCATCTTTCCCTGTTCTGTTTGCCTCAAAAGCAAGGCAACGCAGGAACTTTACTACCGTGTTCTCAAAGTCTATGCCGGATTTACAGTCTCGAAAGATGTCCCATACTTCCATGATGTATGTCCTCCAAAGTAGAGTACTCACTTCGGTTCCGAAGTTGTACCCACTACTACAAAAGAGGATTACCGCTCATAGGAACAAAATTTGAGGGAATGTATTATCTCACCGGATAACGCATCAATTGGAGTTTGGACGCTCAAGGCTGTTCTACTGATACTAAAAATAAGTTTTCTGGAATTTCTACAAAATGCACAAAATCAAGATAGTTGACCTATCTAAAACAGCAAAAGAAAAATGGCACCGGCCAAAAGCCGGCGCCATTCGCCATTCCTGTATGTTCTGTATATTTATTCGACGATTACCCCGGCAACACTTATCTTGAAAAGGGACAATCGTATTATCTTTGCATAGTTTTTGCTATCCGCAATGGATACCTGACACTGCTTTAATTCTTCTCGTGTTGTGCATCGAAATTCCACCAGGAGTTTTCCAAGATAGGCATCAGCATTAGTTGGTTCCATATCAAGAATACGTTCACAGTATTCATCAGCCCGATCAAACTCACTATCCTCCAAAAAAAGCATGACGCGCTGCAAGAGTGGCAATACCTCCGGGTGTGTCGTGCTGGGTGCGTTTTGTCCAACAGCGTAATTATCTGCGTTATCATTCTCCAGGTTATTGTTTTCAGCTGATGATACATCTATTGCATCAGAAAATCTCTTCCCGCAAACATTGCAAAACATCGTATCATCAGGACTGAATGTTCCGCACTCTGAACATTGTTTCATAATATGTGCCTCCAGTATTTATATTCACAGCCTTGTCACATCGGCACCAAATGGTGTTAATGCAAGACGTGCTATCTTAAAGTACTGCTTTCCAAACGGTATCCCCACGATTGTAATGCAGAAAATGATTCCGATAACCGTAGCCTCAACCGCCAATTCCCAACCGGTTGTTGCAATCCATACCATATTAAGAAGAAAGCTACCTACATTAAGAAGAAAGCTACCTACGCCACCGTTAAATATCACGGTCTTCCCAAAAGGACAGAAGCACAAGCATGAAATCTTAAAACATTGCTTGCTTATCGGAATGCCAACCACTGTAATAGCCCACAAAACACAAGCGATTCCCCAAAGAATGCCCGTTATAGCCCCTCCGAAGACAAACCAAACGAGATTTCCTAGCATCCTCATCAAGTTCCACACGCCCTTATCAAAGAGTATTTGAACAGTTCTTCGTTTTCTGATGGTTTATCTTCGATGACAACTGCATCTCCAGAAGCCCATTCCTCCTTGATCAAGACCTTGGAAAGTGGATTTACGAGGCAGGTTTCAACCATATTACTGATACCACGTCCGCCGTTCGACAAGTCTCCCTGCGCTTTATTGAGAAGGTATTCTTTAAACAAAGCAGATATTTCAAGTTTAATGCCCTTTTCATGTTCCAAGTTGTCCGCAATAGCGCTAAGTTTAAGGTTAAGGATCTCTTCCACTGCTTTCTCTCTGATGAAATCAAATACTATAAAGTTGTCGCCAATACGATTAAGTAGTTCTGGGCGTTGGATCGTGTACTTAAAGTAGTCTTTGATAGTAGCTAACAATTCTTTTTGGATAGTATCATAATCCATATCTGGCGTTATGGTCTGATAACGTTTCCCAGTTTCCGCTTCCTGTCCAACAACTCCCAGGTTACTGGTGAAAATGATAAGTGCCTCCGAAAAATACATAGTTTCACCTGCGGAGTCAGTAATTCGTCCATCTTCGAGTATCTGAAGAAATTTATCTAGGATAGACGGGTGCGCCTTATCAATTTCATCAAACAGCAATACGCAAAACGGTTTTGATTTGATTGCATTCGTCAACTGCCCCCCATCGCTGTAACCGATATATCCGGGAGGAGCCCCCAGCAACTTCTGATCAGAATGCGGTTGCTGATATTCACTCATATCAAATCGAGTTACAAAACTCTCATCGCCGAAAATAAATTCAGCGATTGTTTTTGCCAGCTCAGTTTTTCCCGTGCCGGTGGGACCAGCAAAAAACAAAACACCTTTAGGCCGGCTACTGGAACCTCCTTGTATTCCTGACATTCCCAAGCAAGCACGACTCAATACGCTGGCCGCTTTTTTTATTGCAGCTTCTTGACCTTTAACTCTTTTCGCCAAGAACTCTTCAGCATGTTTAACTTTTTCAGAATCCAACTTGTCCCACTGACTTTCCGTTTCGCCATAGCGGAACATTTTAACTGCCTCACGGATTTGATATACCGTATATTTCTTTTGCTGGCATAGTGAGAAAATACCGAACAGTTCAACAAGTGTCATACCATCGGTAAGAGCTACAAATTCATCTTGCGCTTTTTTTCTTTCTGTCGGTGCTAAATCCTTTGCTCCAGCCACTGTGTCGATTCTCGCATCTATTACAGCAGCTCTGACCTCTTTCTCAGGGCGGGAAATAGTCAGGGTTCTAACATAGGGATTATTGAGGTAAAACCATGTCGGTATATCATTGACTTTCTCAACTATCAAAAACAGAAGATTAGTCAAAGGTTGTTTATCACGCATGCTTAATGCCTGTGTCGGCGTTCTCGATGCAAGCATAAGCCTTGTAAAATATTCTATTTCTTCATCAGATAAATTATCTGGAGATGCGGCTATCGTGTTCGCCAAATCCACCACAACGGCAGTAGGGCGGACAGTATTTGACATCGTTTTTCTTATAAGCTCTGTGGCGGCGCTTATCGACTTGGAAGACTTTTCATCCGAGGATACCTCTCTGTAAAAAGTCGAGACCATATCAAGAGCATAGGGATTTGAAAAACCGTCAATTCGATTATAGAAAACGACCGGATCATATCCTTCTTCGGTTAAATACCGCTGCAGGTACAGAGAAAGGGCAACTGGCTCACAAGTCCCATCATCTTCGTATATCCAGGGCTGAAGGTCATGGACATTCCCTTCAACAATGAATGTTGTATTAATATCTTGATAGACGGCAAGGTCTTTTTGCCATTTCTCTGCTTGAATCATTAGTCGTTTACCTCCTTAACTGAGAGCACAGCATCAACATCACATAAAGTGACTTTTGACCCATCAGCAACTCTAACCGGTGAGTTTTTTACAATTCGCTGTCCATCCACCAAAGTACCGTATGTACTTATATCTTCCACTAAAACGCCAACATTCCGTCGAGGTGTAACTCGCAAGTGTTGTCTGCTTACCGATGGAAATTCAGCAAGTTCTTCTGCTCCTATTTCTGTCCTCCCGACTATGCCTCCCTCATCGGGAATATCTATTTCTTTGCCGTTATCTAACCTCAAGACATAATGCTTTTTATGAGAATCTGATTCCGTCGAGACAGATTTCCCCTCGGTTTCCGAAGCATCCGCAGCAACGTTACCTTTCATAAGTTCCTCGACACGCGGATCATCTTCATTATAGGTTAAAAAATCCACTAGTTTACGACCGCAAGACGGGCAGTTGTCTGGAAAGCTCAACCTCCGCTCAAAAACTATTTTTTCACCACAAGTACATACTTTACAAAATGCCATATGTTAACCCTCCGAGTTTAATGCCCGCTGCTTCTGTGTAGTTGTTTTTCTTTGCTTCTTCCTAGCACTTCTTTCACTGATATCTGACTGGATACACATCTCATCAATATGAGCAGGTTCTGCGTATACACGTTTCAGAATCACGCCCTTTTCAGCCGCGCGTTCTTCCAATGTCGCATACAAAGAGCAAATACTATTTGCACTGCTTTCTATCTGGCGTTGCCGCTCCAGAGAACCACCTTTTGACTCACCAACAGGTTCAAACATTATTCCGCTACCGTCATTACCAATAAACACATCGCATAGCGGATGCCCGTCAACCGCATACATTTGACCAACGGTGTGATCCAGAACTGCATCATCCTTTGCGTGACATCCCAGATCTTCCATTATGTCCTCTATAACATCCATCACATATTCATCTTGTCTGCGTTTCTCCAGCACAGAAGTCATTCTGACAACTTCTTTTTCAACTCTATATGGAAGTCTCTCTGTCGGCTTCACTTCAAGCATCTCACACAATGCACAGTACTCGAAATACATAGATTCCATTTTTCCCTTATCTGCATCAGTAACTCTAACTGCTCCCTGCAGATAAGTTGAAACACGCATTTTAACCGACCTGAGTTTGTCCTCGATATCTGTTGCCGACGCCTGAATCGTTCTTGCCAGTTCCGCTAATAGACGAGTTCTGTCTTTCTCGTCTTTCTCCGTTATAATAGGCCGCTCATCTACTTTCTTAACCCAGGAATCAAGCTCCTGTTCCAACTTCGTAGGCTTCTTATGTGCAGAGAATAACAGCCCTGAAAAATCAAGTTCATCCCGTTTGGCGTCGTTTTGACCTTCTTCTGTCTGAAGCATAGCACCTGTTACAACAGCACTTTTACTATATCCACCAACAGAATCATCTGCGATGAATACTGTAGTTTCAATATTTGACCCAGCCGTCATTTGAACATTGTTCTTATGTTCAATCTGCAGCTGCTCCTTCAATCTTTGAATACTGTCTGCCAATTCCTGCTTCAGCCGGGCTTTCCTCATTGCCTCCAACTGGGCAGTCGTATAATAACTGCTCATATTAGACAAACGCCTCCTTCATTCTTCGCATTTCCTTCTCATACCCCAATCTGTTAAGCCACGCTATGAAGCGATCACTTTGGAGCAGCTCGTCAATTTCTTTAATAGAACACTTACTTAAAACCGGTATCAACGCATCCATCGTTTCCACAGATACCCCAAATATGTCTATCGCCTTTTTCCCTTGTAAGGCAAAGCATATTGTGGATATAGATGCCATATCATTGCTTCCGTTACGTCGAATAAGCTGTTCTAGTCTGTCAACCTGCGCTTGCTCATAATCATTATACCTAAGATAAAACACCAACAATCCCGTCGAAAGAAACTTCTTTGCAATCTCATCCTTTCCGGTTGATAACTGGTCGACATATTCAGAGAGAGAGCCATACTCTTTGCCACAGTAGAATATTTGTTGCGGATCATCTTCTATGTACATTAAAAGTTTGTATACAGCCGCATCTGAATCCTGGTATAGAGCAAGTTCTCTGATTTTTTCAACAAGACTGCGGTCAAACTGCCGTACAAACTCAATCAGCTCACGTCTCTTGACGATACGTGATGCCTGCGTCCAATGGTTCTTAATTGCCTGGGCCAATTGATGAAGTGTGTTCACCGATTCGGTTTGCCCCTCAAATCTCCCAAAAATAAGAGGCTTGTTTTGATTCTCCTTCTTGGTGCGAGAATATATGCTTCGATTAACCGGACGCATATATTCTCCCTCGCACCATCGTTTTACCTGCACATAGCCCCAACGTTGATCTTCATCTTCATTAAGGAGTCCTTTTATCAAAACGCCTAAACGACCGCTTATCTGACTCGGCAGGTCTAATCCACCTTCCCACGCTTTGGAAATCTCTTCAACAGACATTCCTTCAAAAATTGAATGCCCCAGGACTGCTTTACAAAGCACTAAACCAAAAGAACCGTAGTCATAAGCCGGAGACATGGCGGCGCTCCATAAAAGTGCTTTAACACGAGGTGCATATTCTGGGGTTCCTCTTACCGCATCTACCAACTTGCCGTTTGAATTCGTATACCCACTAATGCCACAATCCCCAATCACAACTCTTTCGCCGTTGTCGGTGTAAAACAAATTGCTGGGTTTAATATCACAGTGAACAATGCCGTTTCTGTGTAGTTCATGCAGACCTTCATTTATTGAAGGAACCAATATGTTTTGAATATGCGCACTGGAAAGAGCACCTACATCTTCCAGTGTTCCTTCTGAATAGTATTCGTATATTTCATAGTAGTCCCCGCCATGCTCGCCACATTCAACGACGTGCGCAATATTAGGATGCCGCACACTCGTCAGAAAGCTTTGCATTTGATTGGACGGATGCCAGCCATTGTGATAAATTTTGACTACATATGATTTACCCCATTTTTTTGCCAAATAGACGTTAGATTGCTTCCCTTGCTTATTCATAAGGGAGTTAATCACATAGCTATCAGCAACTGATTCACCGGCTAATAAGATAACACTCTGTCCGCTCTGGTTTGAACTTCCCGGTGGGATCGTCTCTCCAGCATTTATTATCTGACCGATATGAGATTTCGGTGGTTGTGTTTCGGCAGCATTTATCATAAAATACTCTCTCCTTGAGGAATTCCAATCGTTAAAATCTTATTCCCATACATAACGTTTTGTAGCGTTCTATCCGAGGTTTCGATTCCTTGATATCTATCGTGATATTTAAAAACCAAGCACCTCTGATTTGATGAGCCACGTAAACCCTTATTATCGTTTAACTCCTTAATATATGGACCATCAATCAGCGCGGCACATACATTAAGGACGGAATCAATAGCTTCATTTTTCTGTAACCTCAATTCCTCTATTCTGTATCCTGTAAAGATGAGAATATCATCGCAAACACTCGCAAGAGACTGCACCATTTCGTTCAAAGCTTCCGGATTGAGGAATGGTTCTCCGCCTGAAATGGTGAATCCATCTATTGGAGTTTGTATACGGCGGATCATTAACATAATTTCGTTAACGGTCACTTCTTTCGAAGCATCGTATTCTTGAAGTTCCGGGCTTATACACCCTTCACAGCCACGGTTACATCCGTTCATCCATATTCCGACCCTGTTGCCAGGACCCAGAGCCTTAACTGGGTAATATAATCTTGCTAGGCTGATTTTTGATTCTACCATTGTCATCTTAACTCCGAAGTAAAATGGGATGAACACACTAGTTTGTTTCCATCAACATGCTTACCACAGAACAAGCAATTGTGAGTTCGTTTGCGTTCCTCAATTTCATGTCCTACCTGCCATTGATTCATTGACAGTAAAAGCTCATCAGGTGTAATGCAAAACATTGCACCATCAGAAAGCTGCTTCACACACTCAAATGGTGTAGGCATCTTCCTTCGAAGCTCAGATGGCTGTGGAGATCTCAGTTTTGTTGCCACACTGTTTTGAAGAAACAAAATCGCCGAGGTAGGCGAGGCGGAAACTATGTTTCCGATTCCCCAACAGAAGGGAGCATCATATTCTCCAGATTCATAGGCATCTATGTTTAAAAAAGCGTGGGTGCCAATTGGCTCTTTATGCAAGGCACTGCAAAGCACTTCTACGCTTCTTGTATTTTCGTAATTCAAGTAATAACTGTCACCGCCGAAAAGAGCTCTTCCACCTAGCCTCTTTCGTCTGATGACCCAACTATAATTAGGTCTTCTCACACCACACAATGCAGGGAGAAACTTGGTATTTACAGCATAAATCATTTCCTGAATGCCTACGGTATCTTCCCATGTGAGGTTTTTTATAGGATCAAGGCCATCATACAGTGCCATAAGATAAACACTGGTACTAGCAATCATTTTTAAGGCACTCATGTAGGCAATCGTATCTTTCTTTTTTAAGACTGTAATAGTTTCCGAAAAAGGCAGAGGGGAATGCATCAATTCATTGCAAACTCTTACCTCGTTATCAATAGATTCATGTGCTTGCTTTAACTGAGGGAGAATATCTAATGCTTTTGACGGTGAAGAATAAACCTTGTCTAACATATCTTCTCCATTTTTGTAAAGCGCATTGCCAATTTCCCGGTAATATGTGTAGTCATTTAAAAGCATCTTCAGCCGAATAACATCATCATTTTCATCCAATGCCCGTTTATATATCTCTGCAATTTCATCTGCATGTCCGCTGGTTTCTCTATTGAGCAGACCTAAAAAATACAGAACTCTCTTTGAATCCATTCCATTCGCCTCACTTGTCTACGTCGTGCAGCACACCAGCTAATGCAATATAGCGTGGATCGTTAGGCGAATAGCTAAGTGCCACGCTAATGTGCCTCAATGCATCAAGTCTTTGCGTTTCGTTTGTTCCATTTCGTAGTGCCAACAATGCCAGCACATATTCTTTCTCTCCGGAACTAGATAGGCTGTTTATTTTATGGGCATACCTGAATCCTGTGTTTTCAGATGCCGCGAATCCTTCAAGTGAAAGTGCGTATATTGCTTCCGAAACAACTTGCATCTCGGTTTCCTGATATGTGGCATCAGCTTGTACCGGTATATAGTTATTCGGAAGGTCAATCTTCTTTGATTTTTCCCGAAGGACGTCTCTCGCGGTGTCAAGTGCTTCAAATTGAGTTGCCAAGTCATAGCACTCCTTTAGTTGGAACGCCTCTATGCTGTCCCATGTATTAACATCAGCCATTATTACCCCACTCCTAAATCGTAAAGGCGGGGAGAACAGGAAGCATTCTCCCCGCCAATGTTCCTCGCTATACTTAACTTATGTGCAGCCCTAAATCTTTGTGTTGTTATCCAGTGTTGAATTGAGATTTCTCTGCTGGTTTTCTGCCACGCTAACCATTTGGTTATAGCTAGACTGAACAGATTTCAGTTCCTTGTCGGCTTTTTGGTTCAGATTATAGGCAAGCACAATGCCACCTATCAACATAACCAAGCCCAAAAACCAGGAGACACCAAACATAAAGTAACCCACAACAGAAATAATCAACGGCAAAAGTGTGTTTTTCGTCTTATTGCCAGAAGCCTCGGAAATAGCACTTTGACGTGCACTTTGTGCAGCTTGATATCCTCTTGACCCAACATCTCGTGCTGCGCTTCTAAGGTTGTTGTATGCAGACACTATCTGCCGATCGCAATCGTTAATTTTCTGTTTAATCTCTTGCTCGGTCATAGTATTAATTACCTCCTTCGTTGATTACTTCATCGTAGATTTCCGCATAACGTTCAACCCAGACTTTTGCAGGAACATCATATGGACGGAAATGAGTATTCTTGACATCTTTGGCTATGTCCATATAAACCGCAGTTTTGCCTCGAAGTGCTTTCGCCTCACTCTCTGCAACAAGAATATCCATGGAATCTTCATCTAGTCCATATGCGATACGCTTATCAAACATAGCATCATAACGGTCTCCAAGCATAAGTTCGACGCTACGAACGCTCTCACCCCACACAATGCTGTTTATACCGTATTTAGGACCACTCGCCAGAATCTTCTGGAGCATTTCAATCGGGCTTAATTCTCCGTTGCGGTCCTCCTCATAAATTCTTCCTGAACGCAGTCTCCTTGCTCGGTTGATTCCAAAGAACATCAGGAATATTCGTTCTGTCGAAGGAAGACTACCATCAGAACGCTCAAGGACAGTCTCATATAAGCTGGAAATCAGTTCTTCGGCATCTCCAACTTTTGCAACTTTGACCTGCTGTGGGAATTGCGCTTCTAAAAAGTCAAAATCACATTCACCATCCGCCAATTCATCCGCAAACAAATCAACGATGTACACCAATGCGTTTGCCTTATCCGCACTTGTATGTAACTCCTCATAAAGGACGCTCATTGCAGATAGCTCGAATAGACTTAAAGCCAGTTTTTCGTCCTTACTAACAATAAGGAGATTATCTCTATCCTTTGTGCGCAATTCCGGCATGAAAATACTCTTTTTACCAAAGCCTTGGCCAAGAAGTAGACCATATCCGTCTTTTGATGTACCTAAATGCTCAATGCTGTCGGAACCCTCCAGTATCAACTTATTGAAGCAGTTGTGGATGTTATCCTCGGCATTTGTAAGAAGAACTCTTGTTTGCTGATCCTCATAAAGCGGAGCAACATCAGGATCTGAATAATACGCATCCAAGCGGGTGAGAAGATCCAGCCTTTCATCTTCGTTTATATAGCTTACTTGGAAGAAGTTATTGGCTGACTCCACTCCTCCACCACCGTTGTAAATTGCAGCACCAGCCGGCTGATTCTGGAGTGTGCGGATTCCGGCATTATCAGCATTGAGAATTGATGCCGCGCCTTCTTCAGAACCTTTAACGGCGATACGGATAGCCATCTGGCTAAAGTACGCTTCCAAACCGGAGCAGTTGTGGAAATCCTGGCATGCAAGGATAACATGTATTCCCATAGCACGTCCTTGCATAACCAGTTTATTTAGGCACGATAAACATTCATTACTTATCGAATCGCTTTCATTTCTGCTCCTAAACAGCTCCTGAACCTCGTCAAATATGAGGAGGAGTTTTGGTACCTTAGGAACATCAGATAGTTTCACATAGCCGTTTATGTCTGATACTCCATACCGAGTAAAATGTTTAGTTCTGGTTTCAAGCTCAGTGCATAATTCCTTCAGCACGGTCAAGCCGAACTCTCTCTCACTATTAATAGCAACTACCCTAAGAGAAGGTAAGCGATAACGGGTATATGCGCTGAACTCTACGCCCTCCTTGAAATCGAGCAGATACATCTGCACTTCATCTGGAGAATAGCTGATAAGCGTACTCATAATAAGTGTATGAAGGAGGGTGGATTTACCAGCGCCAGTCTGACCGGCAATCAATGCGTGATGCTCTGTGCTTCCTCCTCCTCGTCCCAATACCATTTTGACAATGGTATTAGCACCTTTGATACCAATAGGGATAGCTATTTCTTCATGATTACCGGTAAACCAATTGTTGCTGTCATAGATATCTTCCTTATACATGCTATCAAAATGCTCAACCTTGAGCTGTGAATGTTCGATAGCTGTACTAATAATGGGAATTATTCTGCTCTTATTCTTCATCACATCATCCATGCCATCCAACTGAAGGAACATCCGATCATTATTTCCTCCAATAAGCATTAATTTCTTCCCACTAACCTTTGTCTCTACAACACTCTGGGCGATTTCCGCGACCAATGTTCCATTTCGCTGTTTTAACTTCTCCAACTCTTCATCGTTAGCGCAAATCAACACACATACACCCAAAGAAGCACTGTTTCTTACAATTGCGTGAAGGTCTTTTAGTGCAGTATCATTGAATCCAACAGGAAAGTCGGTGATTGCTAAAGCTCTGATAACTTCTTTTTTCAGCCGACTGATCTGATCCCCGCCATAAGCCTGGGTCATGTTTTCGAGGCGCTGGTGTAATGTTGCGATTGCGTTTTCAATATCTTTCTCTTTACTCCAGATTTTTGTGTCAATAATACGAGCAGAATTCGGTCCTTCGGCCAACTTAGGAATGTCAGAAAAACTAGCTCCAAGTTCCAAAGGATCAATCATTGTTGCTTCAAGTTTACCAGCGGGAAAAGACATAAAAAGCTTGAGAAGCAACGGCTGAATTAATCCCTGCGCATAGCCTCTGTCGGATGGTGAGTATCTCATCAGAAGGGAAATACCATCAGACAATCGCTGTGCATACGGAATCTCCACAATATATTCTCCTGAATTCTTTGTTGCGATGTCTGATGTTTGCAGCTCCACCGCCTGAACCACGGACATATCATCTTGAGTTTTATTAGGTATAATCAACCCAATACTTCCAAGCATAATGTAGTCTGGAACCTCAGAAGGGCATTCATAATTAGATGCATTAAAACGCGATGATCTAATTTCTGACTGATATGCGTGGATTGTTGATTTGTTAAAGCCAGTACTGATATCACTCCTACGAGTGTCACAAATAGACTTTCGTTTTGCTTCGAATCTTCTCTCAGCTTGTGTGTCTCTATCAATCTGCTCAGTTCTAGCCTTGTCCAGCTTATCATTTCGAATTCTTTCAGACTCTGCAATATGTAGATTGCAGAGTTCCCGATAAGCGCGAACCTTGGAATTGATTGCTGCCATCACCTCATTCTGACGGGTCTTTACTGCACCCATCGCACTACTTGCTGCGCTATTAGCGGCACCAGTAACATTGTTTGTGAAGTTATTGCAAGCATTGACAACTGTTGTAACCACACCGCTTCTTGCTTCAGTGCTTCTTACGTTGTTTTCGCATTCACTCGTAAAGCCACTCTTTTCATCTTCAAACTGTTTTCTTGCACTCGAAGTGACGGAATCGTATATTTGCTGACTGCTTGACTTGGCGTCTTCCCACTCTTTTCTGGCCCCTGTTAATTCTCCGCGAAAGGCATCTGTGTGGTTTCGCAAAGCAAACATAGCAGCCACAGCCTGTCCATGCCCAGCAGGAATATCTTTCCAGTTGTTCCAAGGCTTTGCAACATTGTCTGTACTATTCTCTGGCTGTTTTGAAACAGATACGAAATCAAGCAAAATTCCCTGATCATCATTTTGCTTGACAACAAAGTCAACGATTGAGCCCTGGTCAACCGTTGCTTGTTCGGCTCCGTTCAGAACTCTACCGATCACGTCTGGCTCCAACTCAACAATCAAATTACCTTGGTAGATGTTGATGATACGTCCGGAGCATTTTTTTCCTACACTGTAATCTCCCATTTGCTCTATTGCACCTCCTGTAAAATAGTTGATCAGATGTCACTATCATCGTCAAATTCAAAAGATATTTCTCTGTTGTTTTCCAATGCCTTCTGCACCAACTCAACAACCAGTTCATCAGGAAGTCCTCGCATTGACATAAATGGAAAACCTCCAAATCGGTCAGTATAGGCTTTTACTGCTTCTTCTCTAGTCATAGTTTGTCACCTCCTATTATTTTATGTACAACAGAAACTGCAGTGGGGAAGAACCGCTTCATCATGAGATAGCTCTCTTCATTCGCAGCCGCTCCATCCAAGGTTTCGGCAAAAAATTCTTTATTTGGAAGCCTGTTTTGCCAATAGCTTATTTTCCTTTCAACTACCGAACCATCTGAACCTATTTCCTGCACAAACTTAGAGCCGTGTCCAGAGCCTAGTGGGTAATCAATTCCTGTCATGCATTCAAGTATGTCTGATACACTTCCTCTTTGAAATAGCGTCCAGTTCTTTTCTTCCATTTCTTTCTTAAGGTCGGCAACCAATTGTTCATTCGATCTGTCACCCCGTAGTATTTCAAAATCTTTACAGATTGCTCGATATAACTCGTTGTTGCCCCAAGACTCTGAAATAGGATTCCCACCTCCAATCAAATAATCAATGTTATGACCAAACTCATGGAAAGCTGTTTGGTATGGCTTGTCCATCTGGCCGTCACCTGTTGCAACTTGGGACTTAAAAAAATACACACCTTGATTTGCTTTGTAATGAGCGGTCCCAAGATAATTCGTATCGCAAACAGTTACTTTATTTGAATAGTTTTTATACAGTTCTCGTATATCTTCGTGGTGAGAACGCGATAGCGTATTATGCATTCCCAAAACAAACGGCACACCTAGTTTGCTTATGGTGTCATAATTAGGATCTTCATAGAGTTGATTTGATAATCCTCTAATGTCTTTTTCTAATTCGTTACTATAATGTGTGTGGAGCAGGGAAATGAAGTCATCAAGATCTTTTCCTTCTTGAATACCTCTTCCAATCAGGTTGTCTCGATATATATCAAGCATTCTTTCGATATATCGAGTCCCCATCTCACGCTTTTCGTTATCTGTTAACCGTAATACTTTTGCCTTTTCTTTGATTGCATTTGCCTCAAGCTTACTTGCCTCGATTTGAGCCGCTAGAATTATTTGGTTCCTTAACTCATTTAGCATCTGCAATTTCTGTGATTGCGTCAATCCATTGTCACTTAAAATGCTTGATACCTTGTTTTCGTACCTCTCCAGTGTTGATTGATCAAAAAGCAATCCATTAGTGTTACTCGTAGCACCCTCAACTACAGAAACCGAAGGTGCTTCTCCTGTCTGACCAGCATGATTTGATTGATTCCGAATTGCTTGATTCGTATTAGTGACTCCCAAATAATCACCTAATGCTCCACCGACCGGAGCGGCAATTCCAGATCCTGCTGTCAATCCCTCTGAACCGCCACCTTGATAGCTTTGTACTTGCCCAGCAGTGTCTAATGTTGCAAAACCTCCGCCCCTCCAGCCAGAATCATTGCCACCTTCACTTCCAACAGCAACATGATCGGGAGTGGCATCAATCCCCATGCTACGAAGAAGTGCCACTCTTGCGTCTTCAGCCTCGTTTAAGCGTTGAGCCATACCCTCAGTGAGTGCGGCAGAGTCTACACCAAATGCTCCTGCCCTTAATCTGCGCAACTTTTCCAAGTTGGATCTTTCAACCTGGTTGTGCCTTTCTATCTCTTGGACATGGGCGTTTTTCTGCTGCCTGACACGATCCGCGTCTCCACGAGCGGATGACAACGCGCGTTGACTAGCTGCCAGTTGGTTCTCAGCCATACTCAGTTGTGCTCTGGCCTGCTCCACATCACCTACTGGATTTCCTTCTTCGTCAGTCTCGCTGGCGGCAGCAAGCTGCCTTCTAGCTGCGGCAACTCTACTATTGGACGAAGCCACTCTGGCCTGACAACTTTGTACCTTTTGATCGGCCTCTTTGCCTTGCTCGATGAGTGCCTCGGCTTTTTTCCCAATTTCTTTAAAACTTTTAGCCATTACCACAGTCTCCTAAACTCAAACGGATTATCAGCCAAATATTCCGCTTAAGTTGCTTTTTAGTGATTCTATCTGTTGTTTTGTCTCATCAACAACGCCTTCCGCATCAGAAATGATACCTTCATATTCTCCGGCGCTCCCTTCCAATTTGGAACGTCCAGCCTCGGCTGCATCACGTCCAATGTCAGAAATACCACCGGCTTGTTCTAGTTTGCTGATACCAGACCTAACATTTTCCAACTCGCCCTCAGTGGTTTCTCTGATTTGCTCTCCTTGTTGCTCTATCTCTTGTCCAGCTGACTCCACCTGCTCGCTAAACGCACTGTCAAAGCTGCTTTGATAGGAACGTCCAGTTTCACTGATTGCCTGAACATCCTCTTCATCTTGCAGTTCAATGCTCTCAAGAACAGCGTTAATCTGATCGGCCTGTTCTGTCATTTCAGATCCAAGTTCAGTAGTCTCTCGACTATTCTCCTGCATCTCTTTTACACCCTCACGGTTTTTTTCTCTGAAACTTCCCATAAGTAGTCTCCTTTCAGTTTTGTTTAAATGCTTCAACACCATACATCTTGATATAGGTGCTAAGATCCTCGTTTAACTCTTTGGACAGCAACGATAGTTTCTCAATCTCTTTATCGATTTTCTTAATATCTTTTGTTGTCCCTACCGCTTGAATCAGACTTTTGTAAAGTTGTAATGACCGGTCGCACATTTGTGTTTGCAGCAAAGTTATTTTTATTAGTTCGGATTCTGGAGCACCGAATCGTGTCCACCGTCCATTTTTTAGTCTTTCTAGTGCAAAGATCCAATTGCCTACCGTGTTGATAATATCTAAAGCTTCGTGAATCTTTGATTTGTCCGCAAGCAGACTTTCCCGACTTGATTGAAGTGCTTCAAGTTGATCGTACCTCACCTGTTTATCTTCATCATTAAGCTGTACTTTTCCAAGTTCCACTCGTTCCAAATAAGAGTACAGTTTATTGATTTTTTCTGCTTGTGCTGCAACAGAGTTCAACCAGTACTCACATGGTGCGATTCTGCTTTCTATATCAGACAGCAGATGGAAGTATTTTAATGCTCTTGAGGTTCTCATCCTGATATGTATCTCGATCAGAAAGGGCATACCTTAAATCTGCATCGTTCTTTGAAGATACCATTGCTTCTTTCTCAGCCTGGTTCTCTATTTCACCCCACCATTCTTTGATTCTCATGGTAAAAGGGCGCATCAGTTTCTCATAAAAAATCAGAGCTTCGCCCACGGCAAATGTTGACATCTGTTCAAGCTGCATTGCGCTTGCTGCCATAGTGCTTCCCAAAAGCGATCTGTCATCTGCAGATGTGATTCTCAAGCCAATCTTAAGACCTGTGTTTTTTAATACTTCCTGTGCCATCACCGTGGGTAGCTGGTCTGCAATTACGATTCCTTCCTTCAAAGCTCGTACTTCGGCAAGCATCTTTACAACAAATGCTGTAGCTGCTTGCTTTGGATCTGCATCTGCACCTGTTTGTTCTTCTGATTCTGGTCCAATTAAGTTGTGTGCTTCTTCTATAAAAATAACGTGTCTTACATCACCATCAAAACGGGGATTGACTTTCAACGTCTCTCTGATAAGTGAACAGAGCATCAGCGTCAAGAAATTAGCAGGACCAGTGCCCATAGATTCAAGCTCAATCACAGCCGGCACTTCAAGCCATTTCTCAGGTGCGAAAGATGATTCAGGAACATCAAATACGTCTCCCATTTCTCTGCGCAGAAGACTACCGATTCTCACCTTAAGCGCCGACTCCAGGTTTCCTCTGACTTCATCACTATATTGTGTTGATTTCAACTCCTGTTCCAAGCGCCGATACAGCATAGACATAGTCGGCAAGGCACGTTTTTTGTCACTATCCTCTTGTTTCTCATCTCCTGTGTAAACATGCTCTGGAATCCAGCCAAGTTCTCTGTAAACAGCTTCGATTGCAGTATCAAGCAAAAATGGCATAGGCGGTTCCAAAGGAAAAGCACCCTCAAACACAGAGCATAATCTCCTAATATGCTCTGCAACAAGAGTCCCTTTTGGCATCTCAAAGGGATTAATATGCAGCGGAAAACTCATGTCAGCATTCGGAGAGAACAGATACATATCCTTCATACCTGGATCATTAGCCAGCGCACGATATTCCTGCTTTGCTGGTTCTAAAACAAGAAATGGAATTCCGTGGTCTTTCCAAAGCGATGAAGTGATATGATGCATTGTGTTGGTTTTACCAGATCCAGGTACACCGGAAACAAATGCATGTTTTGGTAAAAGAGAGAGCGGGAAGAACACATCATACCCATTATTGTCTTTTCCCAAAAACAAAGAGCCATCCTTGTCAACAGCTGCGGGAGCTGTTTCCTTTGCCATCTGAATAATCTCGCCGTCATACAAAGCCGGAAAACGGAAAAATGGTGCTATCTCCTCCAACGAGAAGAGAGTTGGTAAATAATTCAGATTAATAGCAGCAGTATCCTCTCTGCAAACAATTAATCCTGGACGTCCTTTCTTTACGACCATTCTTTCCCGCATATTTTCCAGACCATCAAACTCCTCGTCCAGAAAGCAAACAGGATCAAAGTTGGAAGAAAAAGTGGCTATGTTATATTTACCTTTCAAAAGGCTTTCAGAGCCTGCTGCATCAAGTATTGAAACCGCATCCTCTTTTCCATTGGCAAGCACCAGCACATTAGCAATGAAATGAGGAGATGAGTCGTACTTCTCAATCAAGTCCTCATAACTATCCAACACATCTTTACCGTCGTAATCTCGCTTTGAACTACCGCTTCTATCATCCTGTCTTTTCCGCAGAATGCTCATAGGTTTTCTTAACGATTCTCTCAAGGAAACACTCTTTTCAACAGGGTATAGGTCAACGCGATACAATGCAGTATGATTTAATGCCTCCATCATCTTGCACATATTATATAAGCGACCATCTTCATTCATTTCCCATTCGCGCAACATATAATAGTCCTCACCCTCGCCATTTCCTGCGGGGAGGAGTGTTTCTGTTTTTGTAAGCAATGCGCAAGTGTTGAAAATCGGTGAGTCTATTCCACTTCCAGCTAGTACATTTTTGATATTACAAGAATCGTTTCCTGTCCGGCTGTGTTTAATCTTGGATTCCAACTTATAAAAATCCGATAATGGGGATGCATTTATCAGAGCCGGTACATTATCCATAGCATCGGCTTTACCCCTTATCATTAAATATATTTGCAATCTATGTCCAGGAGTGTCCTTTGTTTTGTCTTCCGGAGTAACATACAAGTAAAACAGATGGTATGACAAACCAGAGACAATACCTTTCCGGTTTAATTGCCTCAAAAAAGCTATATGCTTTTCAATAACTCCATCGACACCGTTTCCTTCAAGAGAGGCATATTTATTTAGCGTCAAATCAGGAAGCTGCGTCAGTCTATACCATAATTCTGCCATCACTGCACCTCACACGTATCTATTTACTATCTATTTCATCTGATGACTCCATAATCATCCCTATACCTTCTGACAGCCCATTTATTTCACCTATCATCTTTTTGGTACTCTCATTGTTTTGAAAGTATGCAATTAACGCAAGAAATGTTGTCCAGGACATTTCTCGCTTTCCTGTCTCAATAGAGCTATATGTTTGGCGAGATATACCTATTTTTTCAGCAATATCTTCTTGCGAGATGCGTGCTTTGGCTCTCAAAACTGGCAACTCTTTTCTAAGCAACTCAACAATCGTATTTCTTAGGTAGATACTGTTCTCGATACTCAATTTAATACCTCCTGGCATTTCGATTTACACAGACATTATTTTTCTCACCTACAACACCAACAGATAAAGCGCAGTTTGAATGATAGCCTTTTCCTAATAAACCGTCTCCAGACCACTCCCTCTGGGCGCCTGTTTTCTTAGAGTGCTTTACTCTACGAAAAGACCGCCACAGCCCTTGATTTGATGGGGTTCTGGCGGCTTTTTGACTACTTGATTTGACGGCTTATTATGTGGTCAGAAGCTCAGAAAGCAGGTTCATGTTTTTCTGCTTAAGCTCCATAGGCGGATGAACATAGCGGTTCATCGTGATATTGACGCTTGCATGTCCAAGGATTTCGCTGAGACTTTTGACATCGAAGCCTAACTCGACACATCTGGTTGCGAACGTGTGACGAAGTGCGTGAAAATTAACATCGCGGATATTACATTCACTAGTTACGGCCTTGAAGCGATTTTCCATATTGCGTGGCTCCATATAGCTATGTACCATGCCAGTAAGTAAATACGCTTTATTCTGCTTTTGGGTCGATAACAGCAACTGCTTGATTTCGTCAGGAATGGGTATCCTACGGATTGAGCAGTCACTCTTCGGCGGCAGAATGACAACTTCTGTCTTTTTCTCTGTATTGCCTTTAACTTGCACTCGTTGCATCGTCCGATGGATATAAAGGCATTGCTCCTCGATAAGGATGTCGGCCCATGTCAAAGCGCAAATTTCACCAATTCGCAAGCCGGTATAAAGGCAGAGCAAGATACCCATATTACACGGTGTCAGATTCTCCCGTAAGTACTCGCTTAACCGTTGTTGTTCTGCACGGCTTAGTATCCGCATGGGTTTTTGCGGTTGTTTGACGGAAATATCCTTAGTATCTGCAATCGGTATACCTTTCTCTCTTGCGGCAAATTCCAGGATATTTCTCAATAACGAGAGAATGCTGTTGACTGTCTTTGGAGCTAAACCCTTGCCCTTCGCACCACCAGTCATCAAGAGATTGTGACTTAACTGAATTATATCGGAGCGAGTAATGGAGCAGATCTGTTGTTCTCCAAAGATAGGCAACAGGTACAAATCCAGCAGGTTTGTGTATTTTGCAATGCTTGAGGTCTTAAGCTGAGGGGTTTTCAGGAGAATCCACTCGCTAGCGAGTTCGGCAAATGAGTCCTTATGATTATGAATGGTTGCGATATTCTCGGAAGAGACACCGTTTAATTTCCGTTCCGCTTCTTCATAGGTCTTGCCAAACACGTATCCGTAGTGTGTTTTCCCGGCAATCCGATCTTTGATGAATCGTCCTTCCCATCGTCCGTCTTTTCTCAGGTAAATGTTTTTTCCCTGTTTTGGCATGTTTCTCACCTCCTTCCGAGTGCCATTTTGACGGAAGACAGGCGCTTTCATTACCCTATTATACAAAAGCCGTATGAAAAATTTTACAAAGTCGATATGAGCGACACCTTGACAAATGGTGCGACAATGTGTATAATAAATAATGTCGATTGATGCTTGGTTCGTAGAGTAAAGCACTCTACGAAATTTTTTACACTTTTTTGTCCGAAAGCCTACCTGCACGTCTGTCTATAAATCACTCTGAAAGCCTGAAAAGTCAAGTCATACTCACAGATTGCTGACAATAAAAAAATGCCCGGAGCCAGCCTCATTGAAGAGGTCGGTTCCGGGCTTCTTGCTGTTGTCATACATTTTAATTTTGCCTATGGCTGTTGTCGTAGGGTGTTGTCAGATAGTTTTCTGCTGTTGCCGTTTTTCTCTGTGGGTGTTGTCGTTTTCTCCGCTGCTGTTGTCACTCTCGATCTCGTTGTTGCTACGATGCCGGCGGCAATCGGACATAAAGAAAGAGCTGCCGGAGAGTCCTTAATCTCCGAAAGCCCTTGATTTCAAGCCATTCTGCCGTTCTGACAACAGCATTTCCTTGCATCAATTCTTGGGTTTACATTTCGGTGTACCAGCGCAGATTGGTAAAGCCGTTCTGCTTGGCGTAGG
>ERZ779869.1410-NODE-1410-length-22358-cov-5.746088_pt1 | contig 22358 bp, 21 predicted proteins | sample MGYA00511557_ERZ779869 | MGnify/ENA primary metagenome ERZ779869 (study PRJEB29588, sample SAMEA2154620) | human gut metagenome | biome: human gut; feature: human-associated habitat; material: faeces | place: Denmark | collected 2008/2010 ... | reverse complement strand
GCCCTTAAAAAAGCGATCTTTTCGTGAGTTCGGCGTTTGCTCTGCCGATCTTACGCACAAACAATACCCATTCCCGTAGGGCGGGCGTATCCGTCAGTATTTGCAGTTTCAAATTTACAACGCAGAAGCTATGAAAAAAAGTTTCGTTTTTTTGTATTGACAACCCATGCAAAGTGTGATATAATTTACTGGTCAAAGTTTGAAAGCCTGTTTATATGGGCGGACGGCTGCGGAAAATTTAACATATCGGGGTGTTGCACAGCTTGGTAGTGCGCTTGGTTCGGGAGCAAATCACCGATTACGAGTGTAAAAATTCCAAAACCGCTGAAAACCCTTGAAAACACTGCATATTTTGGCAGTAATCAATCTTAAAATATTCCCGATGTAAGTGGTCTGACCACATGTTTGACCACTTACAGAAAAACCCCAAAAAACCACCATCGAGGTGTGGCTCAGCTTGGTAGAGCGCTACGTTCGGGACGTAGAAGTCGCAAGTTCGAATCTTGTCACCTCGACCAAAATCGGCTTTGAGAGCAATCTCAAAGCCCTTTTTCTTTGTCTTCAGCACCGCAAATTTTGAGGGCTGACCGTGCTTCGGTCAGCCCTCTGTTGCGTTTATGCGGTTTTCATTTTTGCCTTCTCGGCTGCTATCTCCGCTTTCTTCTCGGCAATCATTTTGGCAAGTGCTTCCTCACACTCCTCTCGCGTCTTTGCGTATACGTTGAATTTCTTTCGGTTGCCATCGGCGAGTCTTGGATAGAAGCTTCCTTCCCACAGGCTGTCATTGATCTGATATACGCATCCCGTGCCGGGCTTGCGGTATTTGGGTTGCCACGGCTCGAAATTTTCGTCAACCGCGCTCGTTTCCTCTATTCTCGGCTCTACCTTCGCTTCGGGCATCGGTGCGTCTGTACCGCCTATTTTGCGGTCGATTTTGACCGATGCTTGGGTTCGCATGGTGTCGGTCACGTGGGAATAAATGTTGAGGGTGGTCTCCGCGCTGATGTGCCCTATCATATCGGACAGCACCTTCACGTTCATTCCGTTTTCGAGTGCCATCGTTGCGAAGGTGTGGCGCAGGTCGTGGAAGCGGATGTTCTTACATCCAGAGCGTTCAAGTATTATTCCGTGATATTATCACATTAACGGTTACCGCAATTTCCTTTTCCGCAACCGTGGCTTTTGCAAGCATGAGACTCATCACTGCGTTCATGATCGTGGTGATTGCACTTTACATCGGGATCATAACTTAGGTTGTCGGCAAGGTATGCGTCAACTGCCGCATCAGCGTTGCCGGAAACACCGCCAAACAGCTTGATACCACATTCGGCAAGTGCCATCTGTGCACCGCCTCCGATACCGCCGCAGATTAGGATATCCGCATACAAAGAGTGGAGAATATCGGCAAGCGCGCCGTGTCCCTGACCGTTGGTGTCGATGATGCGGCTCTCCACCACCTTACCGTCTTGAACATCGTAAATCTTAAACTGCTCGGTATGTCCGAAGTGCTGATAAATGTCGCCATTTTCGTATGTTACTGCAATTCGCATGACATCTTCTCCTTTATCCATTTTATACTCCGCTTGAAATTGTCGTTTGAGGCATGATTTTTGATAGCAAAATTCCGAATTCCCGTTACAGAGATAAAAATCGCCGCCCTCTATTTTCAGGGAACGTCCGAGAACCAAGGCATCAGCTATTTTTCTTCTTGCCGTTTCGTAAATCTTTTGTACCGTCGTTCTTCCAACTCCGAGCTGTGTCCCGCAGTCTTCCTGACTGAGTCCTTCTTTGTCGATCAGGCGAATCGTCTCATATTCGTCTACTGTCAAAATGACGGGTTCACCCAAGGTCTCCCCCGTGGTAAAGAATTCGAGAGTTTTGGGAAAGCGGCACACTCTGCGACATTTTGTCGGTCTTGACAATATCATTCCCTCCATTATTATTATAACGATATTATAGCAAAGTTTTCGGCATATGTCAATAACTTCAGGAGAGATTATTGACATATGCTCGAAATTATGGTATACTATTGCTATCACCTTGGGAGGTGCGAATAATGGATATCTCAATTTATTTTTCTGTATGGAACGAATTGAATGCAAATGAACAGAAAGCTTTGTCTGCAAACGTCAGAGAGTTGCACTATCATAAAGGCGACTTGATCCATACAGGCGGCGACTGAATGGGACTTGTTCTTGTAGCTTCGGGACAGCTTCGTGCCTACACCATTTCAGAGGACGGCAGGGAGATCACCATGTATCGCCTGTTTGAGCGTGATATTTGCCTTTTTTCTGCTTCTTGCATGATGCACAGCATTCAGTTTGACATTACTTTATCCGCTGAAAAGGATACCGATGTCATACTCATTCCCTCGGATATTTACCGTGGCATTATGGAAAACTGTGCACCGCTTGCCAATTACACGAACGAAGTTATGGCAAGCCGCTTCTCGGATGTGATGTGGCTGATCGACCAAATCATGTGGAAAAGCTTTGATAAGCGTCTTGCGAGTTTTCTTTTGGACGAAGCCAACATAGAAGGCATGAACGTTCTGAAGATCACCCACGAAGAGATTGGTAATCATCTGGGGAATCCTCGTGAGGTCGTAACACGGATGCTCAAATATTTCGTGAGCGAGGGTGCGGTCAAGCTGTCGCGCGGGACAATTGAAATTGTTGATGAAAGCAAACTTGCAAACATTGCGGAAGGATAAATTATGGAGCTTGTATTACTAACCGCCCTCGGTGTGGGCGGTGCTACCGTTATCGGTTCGCTGATAGGTTTTATTTTCAAAAACATATCGCATAAATTCTCGGATATTATTCTGTCATTTGCCGCGGGCGTGATGCTTGCCGCGGCGGTACTTGGGCTGATCGTTCCGTCTCTTGAATACGGCGGGAAATACGGAATACTTATCACGGTTGCAGGTATTTTTGTCGGCGCTGTCTGCCTCAATCTCATCGACAAGTTAGTGCCGCATTTACATAAACTTGTAGGGGACGAACCGGAAGCGCACCACAATGCAAATCTGAGCAAGGTTCTGCTGTTCGTTTTGGCGATTGCCATACATAATCTGCCGGAAGGCATCGCCGCCGGGGTAGGCTTTGGCTCGGGCGATACGACGCAGGCACTGATCATTGCAGGGGGTATTGCTCTGCAGAATATTCCCGAAGGCATGGTGATCATAGCACCTATGCTTGCGGCAGGCATCCGCTCCGGGAAGACCTTCATTCTTGCCATGATCACGGGACTCGTTGAGGTTGTGGGCACGCTGATCGGATATTTTGCCGTCAGTATATCCACAGCGATTTTGCCCTTCGCGCTTGCATTTGCGGGAGGAACGATGCTCTACGTCATCAGCGACGAAATGATACCCGAAACCCACGCACACGGGAGCGAGCGAGGTGCGACCTATGCTTTGCTTATAGGCTTTTGCGTCATGCTTGTCACGGATGTGTTGTTGGGATAGAAGAAAAGCGCCAAGATTTCTGTAATGGATTTCCGGGCGCTTTTCTCATTACACCGTTTACTTCTCCTGTCAGATCTCCATTCCGCAAGGAGTGGATTTTTTATTTAGTGCTTTCTCCTGATGCACCGCATCGTAGAAGCGGAAGCCGCCTGCAAAGTTGTAGCAGTCTAAACCGTTGCCTGCAAGAATTCGGGTTGCAATATAGCTTCTCAGGCCGCTTTGACAGATGACATACACAGGCTTGCTGCTGTCAAGCTCTGATAGGCGTTCACGAAGCTCGTCGACAGGAATATTGATAAATCCCTCCACGTGGCCTCTGCTGTATTCCGTCGGTGTGCGCGTATCGAGAAGTGTAACGTTCTCATCTCGTTGCAGACTCTCAGTATCCTCGTAGTACCACTGCTTTACCACGCCGTTTTTGATGTTCTCTACAATATAGCCTGCCATGTTCACGGGGTCCTTTGCCGAGGAATAAGGCGGAGCGTAAGCAAGGTCGAGTTCCGCAAGTTCGTAAGCTTTCATTCCGGCACGGATAGCGGTTGCAATGACATCGATCCGCTTGTCAACACCGTCAAAGCCAACGATCTGAGCACCGAGCAAGCGATAGGTGTCTTTTTCAAACAGTACCTTCATGGTCATCATCTTGCCGCCGGGATAATATCCGGCATGGCTCATGGGAGAAATAATGACCTTGTCGGTAGAAAGCCCGAGTGCCTTCGCTGTTTTTTCATTTATGCCGGTAGAGGCGGCGGTCATGTCGAAAAGCTTTATAACTGAGCTGCCCTGTCCGCCCCGGTAACGACTGTCAATGCCGCAAATATTGTCAGCGGCGATTCTGCCCTGCTTATTGGCAGGACCGGCAAGGGAGATCAGAGCGTCTGTATCGGTTACAAAATTCCTGATCTGAACTGCATCGCCGACAGCATAAATGTCGGTAACGGAGGTTTCCATTCGGTCGTTCACCACGATACTGCCCTTGATACCGAGTTCAAGACCTGCATCCTTTGCGAGCGTGGTTTCCGGAGCAACGCCGATCGCCATTACGACCATATTGGCGTGGAGCGTAGGAGAATTTTTTAGTTTCACACAAATGCTGTCATCAGTGTCGGCAAAGCCTTCAACGAACCTGCCGAGCATAAGATTAACGCCGTTTTTGCGTAGCTCTGCATGGATGAAGGATGCCATATCGCTGTCAAAAGGAGCCATGAGCTGGTCGGCGGCTTCGACGAGTGTGACATCTATCCCAAGCTCACGGAGATTTTCCGCAACTTCGATTCCGATAAACCCTCCGCCGACAACAACTGCGGATTTTGGATATTTCTCATTTATAAATTTCTTGATTTTCAGCGTGTCCTCAACTGTGCGGAGCGTGAATATCTTATCGCTGTCAATGCCTTCAAAGTTCGGCTTGATCGGCTTTGCACCGGGCGATAATATGAGCTTATCATAGGTTTCGGTGAAAACTGTACCGTTCTCAATATTTTTTACGGTGACCATTTTGCTTTCGGGGTGAAGTGCCGTTACCTCATGGCGCACATTCATTTTGACACGGAAACGCTTATAAAAGCTCTCCGGTGTCTGCAAGGTCAAGTCACCCTCATCCTCAATCGTTCCGCCGATGTAATACGGAAGTCCGCAGTTGGCGTAAGAAATAAAACCGGAACGCTCAAAGACTACGATTTCAGCTTTCTCGTCAAGCCTGCGTATTCTTGCCGCCGCAGTCGCGCCGCCGGCAACACCGCCTATTATTACAACTTTCATCTATCTCACGACCTTTCCTCGGTACGACAGAATGCCGCCGATATCCTCTACATTTGTGTATCCCATTCTTTTCAGGATGCTTGTTGCCTGTGCGCTTCGTGCGCCGCTTCTGCAATGTACGAAAAGCGGTGTGCTTTTATCTTTTATGATTGACTCTACTTGCTCTATGCTTTGTAGGGGAATATTTTTGCTTCCCTCAATATGCCCCTCGGAATATTCCTCCCGTGTACGAACATCCAAAAGCACCGCTCCTTCGGTGGAAAGAAAACTTCTCACACCGCTGTTTATATCTTTTGTTTGCAAAAAACTGAAAAATCCCATATCACACCTCACAGCATAGCAAGGATCTGTTCCTTCGGTCGGGCACCCACCGCTTGATTGACGATCTTGCCGTCCTTTATGATCACAAGGGTTGGAATGCTGTACACGCCGAACGCTTCGGCAAGCTCCCTTTCCTGATCAACATTTATCTTGCTATCCTTTCTTTCCTCTGCGATTTCATCTACAATAGGACTTACTATCCGGCATGGACCGCACCAATCCGCATAAAAATCGAGAAGTATGGGCTTGTCGGAATTTTTCACTTCATTTTGAAAATTATCTTTATTGATTTTGATAACTGACATTTTTATGTCCTCCTTGTTTGATCTACACCCGAAGTATACCGCAATTCTTCTGCTTCTCCCGTGATGTTATCACTTTTCGATCTCACCTTTCCAATCGTTGATGCCACCGAACTCTACGACATTCGAATATCCGAGTTTAACAAGCTTTTGGGACGCTTGCTTGCTGCGGTTACCGCTTCGGCAATATACCAGAATCAGCTGATCCTTATCGGGGAGCTCGGATATTTCATCCGTGCCGATGCTTTCGTTCGGAATATTGATCGCATTCGGAATATGCCCTGTGGCAAATTCGTCGGGACGGCGAACATCAAGTATGATGTAATCGCTTTCGCTTTCCATCATTTCCACAGCTTCGCTCATGGTTATTTGCGTATACGTTACATCTTTATCTGTCGATACAGCACATCCTGTGAGGAGCAAAACAATAAGAAGGATAAGAAATAATCTGTGTTTCATGTTCTTTACCTCGTTCAATTCACTTTTGATTTATTATACTTTGATTATATCGCCCAAATGGGCACGATGAGGTTATCCCTGTCAAATGCTCCAAACTGCTCTGCCATGCAGAGAACTGCACCTGTGCCCAGTTGCAGAGGGGATTTATCAATCACGCCGAATGTGCGAATGATACGCTTGTCGGGAGTGGCAGTTTTTTTAATCTCCAAGGGGCAGAGCTTGCCGTCGCCCTCCATAATGACGTCGATCTCTTTCGCATCGCGGTCGCGGTAAAAGTACAGGTACGGCTCACGTCCTGCGTTATGATATCCCTTCAGTATCTCGGACACCGTGAAGTTTTCGAGAAGAGCTCCGCTCATGGCGCCACTTTCGGCAACCTCGGGACTTGACCATTTGGTAAGATAGCAGACGAGACCTGTATCGTAGAAATATACTTTGGGTGTCTTAATGGTACGCTTCAGCACATTGTTGGAATAGGGATGCAGAAGGAAGATGATACCAAGAGTTTCAAGAATGTCTACCCATGCCTTGGCGGTAACCATATCTATTTCGGCGTCCTCAGCAAGTGCGTGATAATTGAGCAATTGTGCGGTTCTGGCGGCTACTGCGGTAATAAAGCGATTGAATTTTAATGCGTCTACCGTTCCCGAAATATCGCGTACGTCGCGCTCTACATATGTAGATAGATAGGAGGAGTAATACATGTTGCGGTCGGCATACAGTCCCGAAACGATACCGGGCATTGATCCGCGCCAGATGCGCTCGAAGATGTTGGGAGTATCTACCGGAGCAATTTTCTTGCATTCATCCATCAGCACATTCATATTCGTTGTAAAGGGAATGCAATCTGCACCGATGATTTCGCGTTGGGACAGGGGAGACATATGCAGAAGCGCTACGCGACCTGCCAAGGATTCTTGTACTCCGCGCATAAGACGGAAGATCTGGGAGCCCGTCATCCAGAAATCTCCGGGATTGTAATGCTCATCGATATGAATTTTAATGTATGTGAACAATTCGGGGGCATACTGCACCTCGTCAATTAATACGGGTGGCTTGTGGATCTGCAGAAAGAGGGCAGGATCGTTCTTGGCCATATCGCGCGTAGTAAGGTCATCAAGCGACACATACTCTCGTCCCTTGTTTTCCTCTTCGGAAAGTGCGCGAAGCATTGTTGTTTTGCCTGACTGACGCGGTCCTGTCAGAAGAATTGCCGAATAAGACTTCGACAGTTCAAGAATTCTGTTTTCCATATGACGTGCAATATAACTCATAAACACCTCCGTAATGGGTAAATTGCGGCTGATTTTAATTCTGATACTATTATAGCCGAAAAAATCAATTTTGTCAATAGAATTTCGGCAGGTTTTAAGAAATTATATAAATCTGCCGAAGTAATATTAACTCCCTATGAGAGAAGGTGTAATAGGGATATAATCGCCCGGCGGTTATCTTTGATTGAATATAGCGCCCCAGTTGAACACCCTGGCCGTTTGAGGCTGAACACCCTCGTCGCGATTGGATGAACAGTTGCGTCGGCGAAAACTGTACACTCTCGTCGGCGATGTTGTACATTGACAAGGGATGAATTTTATGGTATCATAATAATGCTTTTAGCCGTAACGGAGGATAGGGCAACGCTGAGGAGCGACCCGAGCGCCGGATACGGGATTTGGCGGGAAGAGTGATACCATGCCGCACATGGGGTCGCTCTTCTTTTTTGTTTGTCATAGCCATCACTCTTCCCGGAAAATCTGTAAAGCGTTAAACCTCGGGCCCGGGCAGAGCCCGATGAGCCGAAGGCTCCTTACGCATCAGATTTCCGACACTCCCTTCCGCTTGCGCATAGATTCCTTGCAATCGATCACGATTGGGTAAGAGTCGTGGACAATGCGGTCACAAATGGCATCTGCCAGAATGGGATCACCGATCTTGTCTCGCCAACCCGGAACGTCGAATTGGGAACAAAAGATGGTAGATGCCTTCTTGTATCTTGCCTCAGCAATTTCAAGCAGATCTCTTGCCTCGGTTTCTTTCAGCGGATACAGTAACCATTCATCCAGAATCAAAAGAACAGGCTTCTTGTACTGCTGAACGACCTTTCGATAAGTGCCATTACTACGGGCAATGGCAAGTTCGGTGAGAAGCTCCGGTAAGCGCACGTATTTCACGGTGAAGAATTTTCTCACCGCCGCCATGCCAAGAGCACAAGCCAAATAGGTCTTGCCGCTACCGGTTGCACCAAGAAGCATAACATTGTGATGATCGATGATGTAATCGCAGCTTGCCAGCCTTGCAATCTGCGCCTTGTCCAGATTTCGGTCGGCGTGGTATTCAATATCCTCTACGCAGGCGTTGGGCTCTGCAAAGCCTGCGCTTTTCATGAGACGGTTCAAATGATTGTTCTTCCTTGTGGTCCATTCGTGATCTACAATAAGCCCGAATCGATCCTCAAAGGACATGTCCGCCATATTCGGATCAGTCAGCTGATCCTTGAATGCCTTAGCCATGGCACTCAAATGCATTTCCTGCAGCTTGGTTACGGTGTTCTCAGTCAGCATCACTTCTTACCTCCGTAGTACTCGGCTCCACGGGTAAAGCCGTATTTCGCAGAGGATTCGGACGATGCGGGAGTATTCTCATCCACCTTGTCCTGCCCCGAAGAAAGGATGGCTTGTATGTTCTTGAGCGAGGGACGCGGTGTGAAGGGCAAGGCCTTCCTGCAAGCGTTTTCCAGCCTTTCGGGCGTGTACTTATCCGCTAACTTCAACAGCCCCATACAAGCCTTGTAACCCTGTTGTTCGACCTTGTAGCCGCCAAGAATGGCGGAGATCACGGTCTGCGTGTTCGTCCCGATCTTTTCAGCCCACTTACGGAACCGGTCTCCGTTCCATTGCACGTACTGCTGATGGCTCGGTGGCATATGTTCCTCTATGGTGCTGTATTGATTGGCTCGGCCGTAAAGCCTGCGATGGGAGCATATCCGGTTCCCGTCAAAGAACACCTCAATGGTGGAACGGGTAATGCGTACATCCACCTTTTGCTTGATATATTCATACGGTACCGAGTAGTTCATCTTGTCCACCGAGATGTGGTAATTGGGTGCAACCGTAGCGATCTTCCAAGTAGCTAATTCAAACGGACGGGACGGCAACGGAAGAAGAAACGGCCTTTCCTCCTCAAAGGCAAGAGCACGGCTGCCGTCCTTCTTTTGGAATGGCTTGTGATTGAACTCGTACAATCTTTCCTGAATGGCTTTGTTCAACTCTGTCAAAGACAGAAAACGTCTGTTACGCAATGCCGCCAGGATGAAATTACTGACCACGCCTACCGTGCCCTCAACCATGGCCTTATCCTTGGGGGAACGGACACGGCAAGGCAGGATCGCCGTTCCGTAGTGCTCAGCAAGGTCATTGTAGGACTTGTTCAGCGTGACCTCACTTCGGCCGTGGGTAATGACTCCTGTTTTGAGATTGTCGCATTGGAGGATACGTGTAACACCGCCAAAATACTTGTAAGCGTTGACATGAGCCGCCGTCCAACACTCCTGATTCATGGAAAAGAACGCCTCCACATAGGCATAGCCGCTGTACGGCAGGGTGGCAACGAATACGTATGCCGGGATAATCTCGCCCGTATCTGTGTCAATGACTGATGCGGTGTCACCTGCCCAATCCACCTGAAGGATCTCTCCGGATTTGTGGTTCAAGTGCATGGTAGCGTTTGTCTTTGCCGTGTAATCCCGATAATACTTTTTGAACTGTGTCAGCTGGTACGGGATTTCTCCGTTTGCCTGGCACGTCTCACAGTACTCCATCCACAAGAGATTCAGCGTGACGCCGCTTTTCTGCATTTCTCTGTGGATGTACTCATAGTCCGGCATTTTGTAGCCTCGCGGCTCCGGTGCCGACGGGAACAGAATCTCAGCAAGCTGTTTGTCCGACATCTCTTCCGGCAAGGGGTGTGACAAGCCCTTATCCCGTGCCAAACGCAATGTCTGTATGACGGTAGTTCGGGAGCACGCACAGCTCTGCGCAATCTGTGTGTTGTTGAGTCCGAGACTGCTCAGCCTCAGGATCTCGCGGTAATTGGTCATGATGATGACCTCCTTTATTGGATTCACGCTCTCGCGTGTACCCATATTTTACCGCAAAATCCATGACTGTTCAACTTGCGCGACGGGGGTGTTCAGTTTCTACCGACGGCACTGTTCAACTTAAAACGCCGTAGATGTTCAACTTCAGCGGCCGTGGTGTTCAGATTGGTGCGACGTATTCACTTTGATTACAGCATCGCAAATATTACACCGTGAGGGGACTTGAAATATTCGCTGTTTTATGGTATAATAGCAATAGCAAAAAAGCCACCTCGGAGCGAAACTTATGGTTCGCATGAGGTGGGATAAAATATGGAGTTTGGATTGCGACCACATTTTTGACCATCTACGGCTTCGGACTATGTGGAATCAGTGTGAGTAAGAGCACCCGAAAGCAGTAATTTCAGATACAAAAGTATCAAAAATCACTCAAAAGCCCTTATTTTACAAGGCTTTTACGGTTTGGGACCATCAGGCCGCAGGTTTGAGTCCTGTCGCTCCGACCATATCGAGTGTTCATAACTGATTTCAGCTATGGACACTCGATTTCTTTTACGTGTGTCGGGGAATCCTCAAGGTGATGTCTCGGAGGTTTTCTTTTGCGGGATTACTTGAGTGCTTTTTGTAATACATCGGGTGGCTATAGCAAATCCAAGCTCGCTATAGCCACCCTTTTCATAGATATAGAATATCAGAATAAATTCATCCGAATACGGAAATCATTCATATCCGCCGACTATATAGCATTCATCACTGCAAACCGGAACGCAGTCAACATATCCGACAAATGAAAAGATATATGTCTCGCCCGATACAATGTCAAAACCATTACCGAGTGTGACCGTCACGGTATTGTCAGCCGTTGGCAAACCGACGCTTACATTTCCGAACAACTCACGATAAATCCCATCTTCGGTCTTTTTGCTTACCGTCAAAAGAGCGCTGTCAATTTTCGCATACCGCAACGTGACGTCTGTCTGATAAACACGTCCCGGGGTGAAGATATTGTCCAAAATATCGGCGTCAATGGCACAGGCCTGAACATCAATACAATTGAACACGACCGTTGCGCTCTTCGCATCGGATCCCGGCGCGGAGGATGAAACCGCCGGCAACAGAGTCGCCGTAAGTGTTGCTTTGCCATCGTTAAGCGTAAGCGGCAACGGAGAATAAAGATCTAACGTGAACTCGCCGCTTGCCAATGAGTAAACGGTAATACATCCGTTATTGCTGTAATACCGGTTTCCGTCAACCTCAGCATAGGAGCCGTCAGGTAATCGGTTGTCAAACGACAGCTTGATTGCGTACATATCATCTTCATATGCCGTGTTAACATTAGGCGTACTGCTGTTGATAGTAATATTAAGCGGAAATGGTCCGATATCTGCCACACGTCCTTCGTACACTGCCGTAGCAGTCAGCCGGGTAGTATCTTCTCCGATATTTACAATTTTCTTTACAGGATTTAAGACACTTCCGAGCTCATTATTCGCGTCATCATAAACGAGTGATATCCTTCCGCTTGCGACTGAATTGTCCGTTCCCACGTAATCGACCAGGAACACCAGTCTTTCGAGGATCGTGTTATCCCCTGTTTCATTCCGCACGAAAAGATCTGACGAACCAAGCTCAGCGAACTGTTCCAGCCGTACTTGGGAAACGGCAGAATCAGGTACTACATATTTATAATATCTCGGGCTGTTTGCATCCGTAAGATCAATCATAAGGATCCTCGTACCGGCGGCAAATGCAGCTTCCGTACCTGCCGGATCAAAGAAACAAAGCGAGACATTCAGATCGTTATATATTGTGGGATTGTAATGAGTCGAAACATCAACGGTATAACTGCTGTTTCCTGTAATATATATCGCATCCGGGCTCAGATCTGAAACGATACCTGCATAGTGCCTTCCCGCTTCAATCATTACAGATTGCTTTACGTAATAATATTTCAGGTCAACAGTTGCTTCTGCCGACAGAAACTGAGAAACAACTTCACCGCGCACGATGTATCCGTCGTCTCTGTAATCGTCGGAGGACATGGAATAAACACAGTTTTCGGGTAAAAACACAAAGTCGGCAGAATCGCCATCCTTCATGTATATGGTAACGGTTGCATTTCCCGATTCGTCAGCCTTGATTGTACTTGGATTTGTTACTTTTTCACCGTTTGCGGTGATAGTATCGTCAGACAGACCGGTTATTGTATATACTTTTGTTTCGCGTAAATTTGAGAAAATACAGTTTATTGCAAAATATCTGTCGGAATCATCATCGCCTTCCACGCTGCAGTGTACTGAAATATCATATCCCACAGGCTCAAAGTAAGCATATAATTCCGTAACCTTGCCGTCACCCACTCTATATGTATAACTGATATTGTTTGAAACCAGCTTGCCGGATGCATCATACCAGCCATTAAACGTATAGCCGGTCATTCTATGGGCAGACACGTTGATATATGTTCCACCGGAGGAATACAGTTCTTCTCCTACTGCCACCGAACCAACCACATAATTGTTTTTTTCAGATGCTTCACCGGAAAGCACCGATATTTCGGCATAACCGCCTTCAGTGCTTATATCATATTCCGACGAGGAGTTATTAAATGTTTTGGAAATGACTCTTTGCCGGTATTTCCATTCTGCACTTAAAGTTACGCCTTCGTCATACGGTATATTTTCAACAATTAACTGGGTTTCGCCACCGGACAGTATTTTGTATATTGCAAAAGTTGAATTGTGTATATCTGTTGTATTTTCAACAAATACCACCTTATGCTCGGCGTCCAACATATATACCGTGTTATCAGCCGGGCTGACATACTTCCAGCCTACAAATTCCCAACCGTCATCAGCTTTGGGGGCATGAGAAATATATTCCGAAAAAGAAGGCCCCAATGTAAACTCGCAACCGCCGTCATCTCTGTCGTACTGATATTCATAATTGTTACGAGAATCATATACAATGGTATTTGCAACATATATTACTTCTACTTTAACGGATGAAGTGACATTTTCAATGCTGTAAATGTATTCTCCGTTATTTTCATCATAAACCCACTCACTTATCGGAACAAAAGTATTGCCAATATATGCACCGATAATCTCTCTTTCACCCACCTTCAGGTGAATGGAAATATTACTGCCGGCAAAAGCCCAACCTGAAGTCGTACTTTCATGCAAAAACTCATCTTCTTCATCGACAATTCTCAATTCGCTACCACCGTTGTTTGTGACATTGGTAACATCTATGAAGTAATATTCTTTAAAAGAAATATTATCCAACAGGTTACCGTAAGTATTATTTTTTTGACCATTAGATCTGGTTGAACTATGAGAGACGAATCCGAATATAGACTGATGATGTCCCTCGGGAACGATATATTCAAAGTTGTAAGACGCTGCGCTATCCAGCTCGCCGTAATCGTGCCAGGTATCATTACTTGAAGAAATGATCCACACAGACCATTCTTCGGTATGATCGGAATCCTTCTGCCAGCTGAATATATTATCGCTTAACTCCCACCCTCCGTTTGAATTGAATTTAGGAGTATATAACGTTATTTTCTGACTGCAGCCTTGTTCCGGAAGGTCCAATGCCACATCCGTTTGTGAATAGATCCAGTCGGCGATTTGCATGAGCTGGTCTCTTGCGTATTTGCCTGTTTTTTTAGGAAGATAAGGCTGATCCGGTCCGATGATCAAAGCCATGGTGTCAAGTCCTTCACGGCCCCTGTGAGACAGGCTCCATCGATACATTTTGCCGATTTCTGTAGTTACCATCTGATACAAGGAGCTTTCCTCATCGGCGTTTAACTCAACGAATTGATTACCTTCTCTTATGGAAGGCTCGTTGAATACTGTTGTCACAGTTTCTATAGGTAGGCTATACGCATTGCCCTTCTTCAAATTACCGATTTCAACTTGATAGCTTGAAGCAGTGGTACACCAACCAATGCCTGCTTGCGGGGTTGACGAATTTGCTGCTTGTAGATATTTATAAGAACTCGTTATTTGGACATCATCAAAACCGGCATTTACAAGCAAGTTATTCCCCTGACCGTCGGAAAAACTGAGATGATCAATGAGATTTCCCGCGGACGCAGTGTCCTTGGTATACGAAGAAGCAAAAGGGGTAAGTACAAACAGAATATCTTTTTTAATTTCCGACAGGTAAGAGCCTGTGTATTCCCCCCAGTTTTCCGCGCCTGTGCTCATTAAATATATCTCGAATTTTACGGTATGTTCATCGTCCGGAGTATATGAGAAATAAGAACCTGTTGAAGAGTCCTCAAAAGAATTGGACTCTTTTAGCTCTGTGGTGTAAACGGTGTACGCAGTGGTCATAGTACCTGCATCCGGTGCAGTTACACCGTTTTCTTTCATCCAGTTTATGATCTGATAAAAGTGATCTGGATCTGACGTACTTGATTTTACATAGTCAATATGAGTATCGTCTGTAATGAAAAGGGCTAAGGTATCAACACCTGTTCTGCCTCGGTGATGTACAGTCCAATTGTAATTATATCCAGCATTTAAGGACAGGCTTTGATATAAACTGCTTGCCTGATCGGAAACCGCTTCCGCAAATTGCACGCCGTCCGAAGCACCCGCTCCGCTAACGATTTGCGTTATGGTAGTCGGAACCATATGCTCCGAATCACCGTTCAACATCCAACCAAACTCAATTTTTCCGTCTGTCGATGTGGTTGCCCATCCGGGCACATCAGCCGCGGCTGCATTTGTCCATTTTTTAGTTGGGTTTGCGTTTTTTAAGTCGGGTTCTTCAAAACCGCCGTTGACGATATTGGATTGTCCCTCACTCAGCGTATTATCTTCGGAGCTGACAGGCAGATAAAAATTAAAGCAAAGAACAGAAATCATCACGACGGTAATACAACGACATAGAGTTTTCTTGATTTTCATTTTCTCCGGTAAAATCCATAGTCTGAACTACGGAAATAACCAGCGCCTCCTTTCGGCAGTTTTTATGGCATTCGAAATCAGTTAATGTTTTAGCTTTGCGAAGTCCTGTCTACTTACCATTGTGCCGTTTTGTGTCCCGAAAGATCCGGATCGAGTCGCCGTTAGTTACGGGACATTGATCGTACCGTCTTCAGATTCGGTCATAACGCGCGTGTAGTCCTCACTCAAGTTCTTCTTGAAGAATACTATTTTGGCAATAGCTCCCGCAACGATATTCCGGGTTGCCGCAGACCCCGTGTGGAGCGACGAATCGTTCGTAACCCTTCCGAAAACGTAATCGTTGGTTTCATCGATCAGAAGCTTATCGGTATTCCATGACAGCACTGCCGCCGTGTCAGCTTCCACCGCGCATATATAAAGCGTTGCATAATTGCTTCCGGCAGAGTCTTCAATATAGTATTGCAGGGTGCTTGTCGATCTGATAAAAATAAACTTTGCCTGCAAAGTCTCGGTGTAATCTCCCGTTCCGGTGACAGAAACGGAGATTTCTTTTTGCTGCTCATCGCCTGAGAAGCTGTATGACAGCGTTACGTTGGCTGACGAATCGGTACCCCCTGTCAGTGTGCCTGTTGATGTACTGATCGTACCGGCAGTCGACATTGCTTCATAGGTGATATCTGTCCCGTTGATTCTCAGACTGTCGACATAGTTTCGAATCTCAAATGTAATACTGTTGCCTAAGATCTCGTATACCGGCGTATCATCAGACCTCAGATAATCGCTCGAAAAATAAAAATGGTCGGAATCCAGCTCTGATTGCCTGCCCTGTGTCGTTATGTATTTTGCAAACGAGGGCGCAAAACACAGTATGATTGCCAAAACCGATACCGCGGAGATAACCGCAACTGTTATTTTCTTTTTTTTCATAACGCGTGAAATCTCCTTTCCATTCGGATTCTGATTTTAATCAACCTGCTCCCACTTCACCGATACGTAAACAGCATCGGTCATTCCCGAAAACTTCGAGTCGTTTTGCGTGTTTGACCATTCCGCTTTCAACTGATAGGTATGAGACTGAGGGGTTCCTGGGCTGAAAACCGTCAGGCTTTCATATTTGTATTCCCGTTGACCGTTCGTCCCATTGCAATCCCACACTTCCAAAGAATTTCCGTCTGCGTCAAGCAATGTAAAGCACAAGGGTAGATTTCCCGTAGTTTTCAATGATATTGTATATTTCATCGTCACCTCAGACACGCTGTCGCCCGAGAAATTCTGCACCTTAAATGTTTTCTCGGTGCTGTCCCCTGGCTTTTTTATGTCCGAAATATCTATATTGTTTTCGGAAATCAGAGAGGGCGAAAAACATGCCACCGACGCACTGTCGTTGCCATGGCTTTGGAAAATATACTTTGCCCAAGCCATCTCTATCGATGCAAGGCAAAACACGGCAAAGCATATAATTACCGCCGTGTTCAAAAGGTTTCTTGGGATCCTTCTTTTTTGCGAATGCATAAAGCCCCCCTCCTTTCCGTTGTTTTCAAACTTAAAATGTATAATATTACAGTTTTTTTCTCAATTCTTCGTTTTCCGCTTTTAAGCGGTCTATCTCCGCTTTGATACTGTCAAGTTTTTTGCGTTCGCGGTGATCTTCAACAAACATCCATATTACTGCCGCCGTCATCAGCAGAAAAACAACTGCCATAACAAACGGCGGGTTCGTAACAAACCGTATTATTTTTCCGCCGCTCGGCATTTTTCCGATATATACACCTAAAACAGCACTTTTGGAGAACGGCTTATCCTCTGTGTTATTGGCATCGCCTTTTGTTGTGATAATATCACCGTCAATTTTGGTTATTCTATGGAGCACGTTGCTCCCGCCCGTGTTATAAAGTGCCACATCGCCAACATGCAGTTCGTCGGCTCTTTTGACAAACACGAGATCATCCGTGGAAATTTCGGGTTCCATGCTTCCGCTGAGAACGAAAGATGCTCCGAATCCGAACGGCATAGAGACACCCTGCGGGTCTTTGATTTTGACTACGGCGGTAAACACCACTGCATAAAGAACAGCGCACAGCACAACAGCGGAAAAGCAATAGCCCACGGTTTTCAGTATCTTATTCTTTTTCGTTTGCATGATCGTGCCTCCTCCTATGTTTTGTTTTACCGTCGCGTGATATCATTTAGGGCGAGACGGAACGCTTACTAACATAGCGTTCCGTCTCGTTGAATTAGTCGATCTGAGTTACAGTAACAGTAACCTCAAGAGAAATGGTAGCTGCGTTGCCTGCATCAGCCTGATCGCCAAGGTAGGTATCCTTCGCATCGTCATTGCCTTCAAATGCCCACTTCCAGGAAATGGAGGGAGCATCGCCGCCGATGGTGCTGAGATCCGTGTTAGGCGCATAATCCTTGGAGAATGCTGCGATCTTTGCTTCCACTGCTGCCTCGAACTCGGATGCAGACGCATAATCGTTGCCCTTTATCGTGTCGGTACCGACTTTGATCTCAATCGGGCAGTAGTAATTGCTTCCTGCGTCCACCCACTTGTCACCCAGATCCAGATTGCCGGTAAATTTCACATTCACAGCGACCTCGGGTGTACCCGAGATGGTGAAATCAGCCATATTGCCGCTCGTTCCGGGAGCAACAACGTCTTCGGTAGAAACAACAGTGTTTGCGGCAACGGTAAACGAATCGTCATTTTTTGCATATGTTTCTTTAAATGTATCGGCAGTTCCTGTGATACTGACACCCCACTTTGCAACAGTTGCCGTGTCAGTACCCGTAGCACTGCTCGTATACTTTGCAAACGTACCTCCGACAAAGCACATGGTAAACATCATGGTAACGGCGAGAACCGCAACCAGACGAACCATCATGGAACTTCTTTTTCTTGTATTGTTCATTGTTTTTTTCCTCCTTATGATATATCGTTTGGTGCCCGCTCTGCTATGTTAGCTTGCAAAACGGTCTATGTAAAACAGCATTATATATGCCATTGTTACCGTAATTCGTTATCCTCTGAATTTGAATTTTGAGAATTCATTTTAGATGGTTTATTTTCAATCTGTGAGATCAGACTTTCTCTCTCCGTTTTTAACGCCTCCAGCTCTGCTAAAAGTATGCTTTCTTCATCTTCTTCCGATGCAAAATCTTTCCTTCTCTTATACAAATACAATTCGGTTAACACGATGGTAGGAATTACCACACATATCAAAAAACCGGGGATCGTAGATAAGAAATAGATCACATAACCGAGAAGCGGAATGGAAAAACGATATTCGCCAACCACCTCATCAACAGGAATTTTGTATGATTGTTGGTTTCGCGGCGAACGCATTATTGCATCATTGCCGTCAACTGATATCAATGGGGCTATGCACATTGTGCTACGACTGTCATCTGCAAAATGTGTGACAAGCTTTCCTTTCATGATCTCATCTATGTTATCCAAATCATCGTCATCAAATTTTCTGCATATAATGAAATCACCTTTTTCTATGCGAATGGACGCTTCTTCCTCAAGAGAAATTAGCGGAAAATACCCACAAATGTTAGGAACCTCTTCCTTTAAGATATAGATCTGGACGATGAAAATTGTGTTAATGATTATAATCGGAATCATCAGAAACAATGCCACGGCGCAACACACGCTTGTAACGATCTTACAATGTGATTTTATGATTTTCACGCTCGCTTTCTGTTTTTCTGATCTTTTTTGATATATCTTGCGTTGAGCGAATGATTCGATGCACAAGATATTACAACCGCTTATTATATCATACTTTTTATGTATTTGCAAGACAAAATATATTATTTTTCTACAATTTCATCAATTCCTTCATTTTGTGTTTGAAGGAACGAAAACAGGCGGTTTGAGTGCCGAATATGTGTGTGACGGCTTATTTTTCGTGTGTTTAATCAAATCCGTTATGAACACTCGTATTATATTATAAACCATTTGGTTGTTGTTGTCAAGACTATAATTGTAAATAATAGTGGTTTTTAAAAATTTATACTCGATAATTGCATGAGGACGAATCAGTTTAATGCTTCTATAGCAATTTGCATCCCTAATTTGAAGGCATACTCGAAGATGGCTGCTTCAGCGATGCTAACGTACTCATCCAAACAATCGTGGAACTTTTCGAAGATCTCCTTCTGCTCGTCGGTGAAGGTTTTTGCCAAGTCCTCGTGATGCCTTGCCATGTATCCGAGTAGCTCCTTCATCTCCTTCGAGTTGTTTCTGCTGTCCTCTTGCGGAATGATGTTTCCGTGCCATAGCTCTTTTATCATACTTTTCATAGGTTGCACCTCCTGTCAACACACAACAATACCACAGAAGTGGGAGGAAGTCCAGACCTTTTTTGAAACAATTTCAACTTTTTTCGCAAGGTCTTTTCTTTGACTACTGCACCGCAAATTCTGCATTTTGAGCAGGGGCCTTGTAATCGTTTCGAATGTATGCTATACTATTGGCAGAAAGAACGACGAACTGCTATGTCGGTTAGGTGCGCGAGTTCTCGTGAAAATCGGCTCCGACCACACCTTTGACCATCTACAGGTTCGGACTACGTGGACACAGTGCGAGTAAGAGCACACGAAAGCAGTGATTTCAGACTAAAAAGTACCGAAAATCAACCAAAAGTCCTTATTTTACAGGACTTTTACGGTTCGGGACCAAGAGGCCGCGAGTTCAAGTCTCGCCACTCCGACCATGCAGAGTGTCCTTATAGGATCTGAGTATCCTGTAATGGACACTCTGCTTTTTTATTTCCTGAAAAGTTCATACTGCAACCTGTTCCGGGGCGTAGCTGAGTGCTACGCCTTTTCTTGTTTCCATGATAATGTCGGCCTCCGGGATCTTCCGGCGATCCGGCACATCGAAAGCGCCGATGCAGTTGTAGTAGATCACGACACGCTGATTGGTAATGCCGTCCTGCTTTTCGGCGTGGTACACCTCAATGTGGTCGATCAGCTCTGCGACCATACGCTTTGTAATGGTGGTCGCGTCCGTGTATCGCCGTACCGTTTCAAGAAAATCGTCAATGTCCATGCGCTTGCTCTCGTCCTTTTTCAGTTCCAGCCGCAGCGCCTTGATCTTCTTGGCGTTCTCGCCCTGCTCCTGTTCATAGCGTTTGGACATTTTGGCAAACCGGGCATCGTCGATCTTGCCCGCCACATTGTCCTCATAGAGCCGTTCAAAGAGCATATCCAGTTCCCGGTCACGGGCGGTCAGAGCGTCCAGCTCCCGCTGCTTGCGGAGCGCGGTATTTTCCGCAACCTTTGCTGAGCGTCCGATCATGGCCTTGATAAAGTCATTTTCGTATTCGCTGGCAAAGCAGGCCAGCCGCTTGACCTCGTACAAAACGACTTGCTCTAAGAAGTCCAGCCGGATATAGTGCGTCTTGCTGCACTTGCGATAGCCGGAGTTATGATTTTGACAACTGAAAAACTTGATGTCGTGGTTGTTCTGGTTAAAGTGGAAATTGAGGTTGCCGCCGCACTCCGGGCATTTCAGCAGGCCAGAGAATACGCTGGGCTCCTGCGTGACCGTGGGCTTTTTGCGGCGCGTCCCTTTTTGGAGCGCCTGCACCTTTTCCCAAGTCTGGCGGTCAATGATAGCCTCATGGACATTGAGGAAGATCGCCCGGTTTTCCTCCGGGTTTCCGATCCACTTTTTCATCTTGTATGACTTGGAGTAGCTTTTGAAGTTAATGACATCGCCGCAGTATTCCTGCAAGGTGAGGATCTTCTTGACGGTGGTATGCCCCCACTTGGTAGGCTCCACGGTGCTTTTTGACCCGCCCCGGCTCGTCCCACGACTGCGCCAGTAATAGGTGGGATTGACCACACCATCGGCGGCAAGCTGCGCTGCCGTTTCTGCCAGCCCGTACCCCTCCAGCGCCATGCGGTAGATCCGGCGCACGACCTCGGCGGCCTCCGGCTCTACCACCCAAAAGCGGGGATCGTCCGGGTTTTTGATATAACCGTAGGGCGGCGGAGAAAGCGGAACACCGGCGTTTCCTTTCATCTTGTTCACGATCCGGCGCTTCTTGGAAATGTCTTTCGCATAATACTCGTTCATAATATTTTTGAACGGGGTGAAATCATCCTCGCCTTCATCGCTGTCTACGCCGTCGGAAACGGCCACCAGCCGTATATCGTGAAGCGGGAAAAATTCTTCCGTCAGTTTGCCGACCTCAATGTAGTTGCGCCCCAGCCGGGACAGGTCTTTGACAAACACCGCCGAGATATACCCGGCCTCGATAGCGGTCAGCATCTTCTGAAAGCCGGGACGCTTCATGGTCGTACCCGTGATGCCATCGTCTACAAAGAAAACCGTGTCGGTGTACCCTTTGTCTTTGGCGGCCTTTTGAAGTATCTTTCTCTGATTTTGGATGCTGTTGGACTCGCTGTCCATATTATCGTCACGGCTCAGTCGGCAGTAGAGAGCGGCTGTGCCGAGTTCGTGTTTTTTGCTTGACTGTTTCATATAAACCTCCTCTCTGGCAGTCAAGCAAGAGGTCATTCATCCTGACTATATTATACCTCGCCTGACCGCCCATGTTAAGGATGTCGATGGGGATTGCTATGCTGGCATAGCAATCCGTAATGTGCCATTTTCTCGCCCCGTTGGGGCAACCGAAAATGATGCACAAAAACTTCATGCACGAACACAAATCAAAAATGGGTGTGCCTCCGACGCATGAAGTTTTATACCGGCTCCAAATCAGCCAGCATCAGCTTCAAAAGGATGTCACGCATCAGCTCTCCCGTTTCCTTGTAAACAGGCGTGACGATGAAGCGGATCTTTCCGATATGGTACACATATTCTTCCGCAGCGGGTTTTTCAGTCATGGCGTCCTCCTTTCACAGATGCAAAACAAAATCATAGTTCTCCCTGTTGTCCATTGGGAAAGCAAACAGGCCAGCACTCTTGCCGGGTGCTGGCCTGTGACTTATGACCTTGGGACGAAATGTCCCAAGGTGTTTTTGAAAGGCGGGAGCGCCGC